>OGGV01000022.1_pt1 | contig 124101 bp, 75 predicted proteins | sample 1571301 | NCBI WGS metagenome assembly OGGV01 (sample SAMEA2582072, study PRJEB24529) | metagenome | biome: Human gut stool | place: China | collected 2011
GATGAAAGCCATTGATATACTAGTCGTCAATGAACTGGAAGCAGCCTTCATCTCAGGAATTGAATATACAGGAAATAATCTTGAAGAAATCGCTCTAAGCTTATTACAGGCAGGTGCACGCAATGCTGTGATCACATTAGGAAGTCAAGGTGTATATATGAAAAACGACAAAGAAATCATTCAGCTTCCCGGATACAAAGTAAATGCGATTGATACTATTGCAGCAGGTGACACGTTCTGTGGTGCATTGGCTGTAATTTGTGCCCAAAGGGAAATAGACCGAGATGCATTGAGTTTTGCGAATGCCGCGGCAGCTATCGCTGTTACACGTTCTGGTGCCCAACCGTCTATTCCTACTCTCGATGAAGTAAAACACTTCATGTTAGAAAAAGAATTAGCCTTATCATTCAACTTTTAAATTTCATGGATTATGAAAACTAATCGACACTCTACTCTCTTAAAGAAAGCTGTCCACCTGATAACTTATAACTCAAGTCATAAGCTTATCTGCCTGCTGGGCTACCTACTTTTATGTTCAATGAATACATATGCTCAGAATTATGTATCCGGAACAGTAAAAGATAATAATGGAGAACCTCTACTGGGAGTTTCCATAAAAGTAAAAGATGGGAATATAAAAGTCAGGTTGACAGAACTTGACCAAAAAGTGGCAAGTTTGTATAAGTCACAAAAATCTTTAGAGCGCGAAGTCACTTTAAAGCTGACACCGGTAGTCATGACAACCAACGGTGAAGCAACTTCACTGACTGAATACCCGGAAATGCAATCTGCCATCACTCCGGTCGCAACTCCGGCTGTGGATACGGAATACTATATAGTAGGTGATCTAAACAGCTGGCAGATGGACAAATCGACAGCCACAAAGCTCGAAGTAGACAAAGACAATCAGTATCTCTTTTCAGTAGTCGTCGAGTCGGAAGAGAAGTTTGATTTCAAGATTGTCCCGGGAAGTGCGATAGAAGCTCCGGATGCCTGGCAAAGAGCCTTGGGTGCTTCCAAAGTAATAGAAGATCCGGATCCGGGATTATTGGCTTTCAGGGATAAAGAAGGAGCCGACCCGGATAATCTCACCTGCGCCGGCGGAAAGAAAATGAAAATTACGATTAATGTAGAAGATTATACATACACAATCAAGGAGGATCTACCCGAGCACATGTACATCAATGGATCTCCGTACAGTCTTGGGTGGGATTGGGCAGTAGCTCCTGAAATGGTTCCTGTCACACAGACTCCCGGAATGTTCTGGAGTATACAATATTATACGGCGGGAGACCAAATCAAGTTTGCTCCGGTTAGAAAATGGGAAGGAGACTTTGGTTATGACGAAGAAATCTTATCTCCGGAAGCAATTGATTTCGCCGAATTAACATCCTCAGGAGGCAATATTGGCATTGGTAAATCCGGATGGTATCTGGTAATTGTCGCAGTGACTACAGAAGGAAAAACAATTTCATTCCGTTTGCCGGAAGTTTACCTGTTGGGAGGTGTGATTAACAATTCGTGGAATTGCGATGAAACGACCTTGTTCAGGATTCCGACCGATAAAACAAGCGACTTCATATCACCGGCAGCAACCGTTACAGGCATGGCACGTATTTCTACTACGGCTGTAGATGCCGGAGGCTGGTGGAAGAGCGAATTTACACTTGATCTGGCTAATGAAGGCGATGGTACTATCGTTTACCGTGAGAATAAGAACGTATCGGATAATCTAAGCGAACTTGGCTACGAATGTAATGTAAAAGCCGGTCAGAAAGTCCATATTAACTTTACGACAGGCAAAGGTAAAGTCGAATAACTATCAGACACTCTTAAACAGCACAACGAGTAGAATCAATTACGATCATATCTCAAGTCTCCTTCTTCGGGAAAGAGGAGATTTGAGATATGATCGAAATCTGACACACTCAAAGCTAAATATAGTACCACTACATTGGAAGAAGAATTCTAAAATAAGGCTTATGAAAGACTTTAAATATATTTGGCTCCTTTTATTGCTGATACTCAACAGCTTTGGAGCTTGTTCAGATGATGATCCGTTGATGCCGGGCGAGCGTCCTTCGTCCGGAACTGATCCTGCCCCGGAAGAACAAGTTCTCCACGACGGATTTAATTTTGATCCGGCTATTCCTAAAGCGGATGAACCACTGACTATCACCTTCAAAGCACCCGAAGGAAGTAACTTCTATGGTTACGCTGACGACTTGTACTTACACTCCGGAACAGGAGCAAACTGGACAGGTGCACCTACATGGGGAGATAATCAGAATAAATACAGACTGAAAAAGACAAAGGACAATGTGTGGAGTATCACCCTTTCCTCATCTATCCGCCATTTCTATTCTGTTGCTCCATCTACTCCCTTACAGACCATTAACCTGATTGTACGTGATGCGGAAGGTAGCCAACAAACCTACGATTACGCAACTTTAGTAGAAGATAGTCAAAACGGATTTATCTGGGAAGAACCGCAAAAAGCCCCTCTCCCCATATCCGGAGAAGAAAAAGAGGGTATTCATATCCATTCGGCCACTTCGATAACGCTTGTATTATATGATAAGGACAGTCAGGGCGGTCATAAAGATTGTGTATTTGTAACAGGTAATTTCAACAACTGGAAACTGGATAGTCGCTACATGATGAAATATGACGAAACAAACCATTGCTGGTGGATCACTCTGGAGGAATTGACTGCCGGTGAAACACAGTTCCAGTACTTTGTGTACAGTGCTTCGGATGGCGGTACTTACTTGTGCGATCCTTATTGTGAGCAAGCATTGGAAAAGGGAGTGGATACCAACTTTCCCACTGGCGCACAAGCACCTTACGTATCAGTCGTAAGCACAAACCCACAACCCTATCAATGGAGTGCCGGAGAATTTGAGATGAAGAATAAAGAAAATCCGGTTATCTATGAGCTCTTGTTGCGGGATTTTACTTCCAGTGGAAATCTGGCAGGAGCAATGGAAAAGCTGCCTTACTTAAAAGAACTGGGAATAGATGCTATCGAACTGATGCCTGTACAAGAATTTGCAGGTAATGACAGTTGGGGATACAACACCGGACTATACTTTGCACTGGATGCCTCGTATGGAACTCAAAATGAATATAAAGCTTTTATTGACGCCTGCCATCAGAATGGAATCGCCGTTATTTTCGATGTAGTCTACAACCATACGAACAATGATAATCCGTTTGCCCGTATGTACTGGGATACGTTTAATAACCGCCCTTCCACTAAGAATCCATGGCTGAACGCTGTAACACCGCATCAGAAGTATGTTTTTTCACCGGATGATTTCAATCACACTTCAGAACAAACAAAAGCTTTTGTCAAACGCAACCTGAAATATCTGTTAGATACTTACCACATCGACGGTTTCCGTTTCGATTTCACCAAAGGTTTCACACAGAAACAGACAACAGGTGATGATGATTTGGCGGCAACCGACCCTGCTCGTGTATCAGTACTGAAAGAATACTACGAAGCCGTAAAAGCTGTCAAAGAAGATGCAATGGTTACCATGGAACATTTCTGTGCAAATGAAGAAACAACTTTAGCCACAGAAGGAATTCATTTTTGGAGGAATATGAACCATTCTTATTGTCAGTCGGCTATGGGCTGGAAAGATAATAGTGATTTCTCCGGATTATATGACACCACCCGTCCGAATCAATTTGTGGGCTATATGGAAAGTCATGACGAAGAGCGGTGTGCCTATAAACAGATTGAATACGGAAATGGAGCCTTAAAAACCAACCTGTCCGAACGGCTCAAACAGTTATCATCCAACGCCGCATTCTTCTTTACGGTTCCAGGTCCGAAAATGCTTTGGCAATTCGGCGAAATGGGGTATGATATTTCAATAGACGAAAATGGACGTACCGGAAAGAAACCAGTCCTTTGGGAATATCAGACAGAGCGTAAAAGCTTGGTAGATATTTATACAAAACTAATCACTCTACGGACAACACACTCCGATTTATTCAACGCTTCTTCTCAATTTACCTGGAAAGTCAGTTATAATGATTGGGATAATGGACGTACACTGACATTGAAAGCTGTGAATGGGAAACAACTTCATGTGTATGCGAATTTCACCAATGCATCTATCGATTATACTATTCCTGAAGGTACATGGTATCTATATCTGGAAAATGGGAATCCCGTGGAGGGAGAAAAAAAGATCAGTGTTCCTGCACACGAGTTCCGCTTATACACCAACTTTGCCGAATAACGAGCGGGTGTTTTGAGCAGAAAGGAAGATTTAACTAATAAGCATTGAAGATTCTCTAACGACAAAGGCACAAAGATGGCAGGTTATTTTTCTGCTACTTCTTTGTGCCCTTGTTTTATATTTTGTTCCGTATTATGCCTGACCTTTTATTTTGTTGAAACATAATTAGACCTGTGTCTCTCCCTCGATATACTCTTCCAAAAAGAGATTCTCTCCGTCAAACACGGCATAAGAGAAGAAGTTAATCCAGTCTCCCAAAATCAACACACGGGAGGTGGCGCTCAACATCAAATCCAGTTCAATGTGACGATGTCCGTAAATAAAGAAGTTGATATTGGGATGGCTTTTCAAGTAGTCTTTGGTATATAGTACCAAGTGTTCCTTGTTTTCTCCCATATAATCCGGTTCCTTTCCGTCCGCCCGTTTTTGTCGGCTGTGCTTAGCCCATGTTAAACCCAATTCAACACTCCAGCGGGGATGAATAGCAGAAAACATCGTTTGCAAAGTTTTGCTGTGGAACATCGAACGAAGTAGCTTGAACTTCTTATCCGGATCACCCAAGCCGTCACCATGAGCAAGATAAAACTCCTTTCCGTAGATTTCAGTAGTCAATGGTTCGCGATGCATGATGACACCACACTCTTTGGTGAGATAGTCTCCACACCAGATGTCATGATTACCTATAAAAAAATGCACCTCTACACCCATATCTGTTAGTTCGGAGAGCTTCCCCAAGAAACGGGTGTACCCCTTAGGAACTACCAGCCGGAATTCATACCAGAAGTCGAACATATCTCCCAGTAGATAAATGGCGGAAGCCTTATGCTTTATACTATCGAGGAAGTTCACCAAACGCCGTTCTTGAGTACGCCCGTGCTCAATAGCACGAGAACCAAGATGTGCATCGGAAAGAAAATAAATGTTCTTCATTTAATTACCAGTTACGAGATCTAATAACGAATTACAACTTATAAAATCAGAGCACTGCCTGACATAGAACGATTAAAGAAAACCTAATTCCAATTTGGCTTCTTCACTCATCATGTCTTTATCCCATTCAGGTTCGAAGACCAGATTGATGGTGGCGGAATTCACTCCTTCTACTGACTCCACTTTTTGGCGAATATCCTCCATAATAAAATCAGCAGCCGGACAATTGGGAGCTGTCAGCGTCATATCGAGTGCCGCTTCTCCACTATCGGAGACGTCAATCTTATAAATCAGTCCAAGATCGTATACATTGACCGGAATCTCCGGATCGTACACTGTCTTTAGCATAGCTACAATCTTCTCTTCTATTTCAATTTTTTCCATACGTCCTTATTTATTATGTATCGCAAAGATAGAGATAAAAAATGAAACATAAAAAATTAGGCACGGAATGCGTATCCCGTGCCTAAAGAATATATCATTTACTCTCTATCTCCGGTTACTAAAAAACACACCGGAACAGTAAATTGTTGTAATGAGTAGTCTTAATCTACTTTCTCACCGAAATCTGTCTGTTGTTGCTCCACTTCTTTCAGTTTTAATTCATTCAGTTCACGACGGCGGCGTTCCAACTCCAGTTCAGCATCACTCTTCTTGTCCATGGAGAACGATTCGGATGGCTTAGGCAGCGCTTCTTCTTTCTTATCAAATATCAATGGATACATTGGAACGGAAGATGTTAGTTCCAGTTCACCGCTTACAGGCATCTGTGATCCCTCAAACAAAACACTGGCTCTTACCTTAATCTTTCCGGGAGTCGTGGTCGACTGGATCAATACGGGAGCACTGCCCCATTTCACCGGAGCAGGATTTGCCAAGACATTAGCTCCGCCCAAAATACGTCCCTCTCCTTCTACAAAGAACTTGATATAATAATTATTCAAACGCTTTACATTTCCATTCTTATCCGTGATTTCTGCCACAACAGTAACAAAATCAGATCCATCAGCACGCAGTCCGATTCCTTCGTTGTCTACTCTCAAACGAATCTGTTCTGCACGGCGGGCGGGCATTACTTTATGTGTAGCCACCACCTTGCCATCCATCAGTCCTTCTGCCAGGAAATAGACGTCCGCATCATGCTTTTCACGAGTCATCTTCTTATCAACCATAAAGTCAAATATCCCGGGGAAAGTTATTACCGGAGAAGGCATTCCTTTTCGTGTCTTGTCTTTTTTATAGGTATAAGTTTGCCCATCTTTATTCACAGTCAAACGAACTTCATCGCAGTTGGAATACACCGTTACATCTCTGCTTGAGAACGGTGTCATCTCGTGAGCGATATAAACCATCGGTCCGCTTTCTGCCAAACTCTCGGAAACGACAGCCGGACGTTGCGCCTTAAACATATAATAAGAATACTTAGGCTGACGGAATACATCCATCAATCCACCATAGAACGGGTCCGGGTGGTATCCCCGCTGATGATCGAACGAATGCCACAAGCATCCGCCCACATGCCAGGGAGACTCTTTATACAAACCATCATAGCAAATGTAATTATAATAAGGAGAAGCGTAATGAGCAGCCTGTATAAGCATGGGCTGTTCTCCCCAGTTACGGGCTGTGCGACTTGGAGAATTGTGCGAACTCCAATCATCGACATTATCTCCCCACTCGCGTGTAAAGTAAGTTATTTTAGGATCACGTTTTGAAAGATCCATCGGATGGGTAAACTGCACCGGAAAATATTGCGAGCCCTTGGCTTGCACATCACAACCGGAATAGCAGGATGGATAAGGATATTCCTCATCAACAATCCCTTTCACACGCCCGGCAAAATCTTCCGGATACCATGTCTCATTCAAGATTGGTTCCCACAGCCATACACAAGGATGGTTACGGTCACGGCGAACCATATTACGTATATCATTATAAACCCGTTTGGCAAAAATGGGTTCGTCATTCCAGAATTGCCATCCCGGAGTATTCACGATAACAAACAGGCCAAGTTCATCACAGGCATCCATAAAAGCCGGGTCTTGCGGACAATGTGCATTACGGATTACTTCCAGCCCCAAATCTTTCAGTTTCTTGGCATCACGCCAGTGAATACTATTGGCAACCGCATTTCCTACAACTGCAAAATCCTGATGCCGATTAGCTCCCATCAAAGGTTTACCATAAGGTTTTCCATTCAGCCAGAAGCCATCTTTTCCCTTAAATTCGATACTACGGATACCGACGCGACGACGATAACCGTCTACTACATTTCCATTCTTATCATAAATACGTACACACAGATTATACAGATAAGGTGATTCAGGAGTCCATAAATGCGGCTGCTCTACTTTCATCTTTCCATTATGACTTGTCGCAGTCCCTTTACGGATATTCAGTTTCACATCTGACGATGCCACTTCTTTTCCTTCACGGTCTACTAAAGAATAGGAAATTTTTCCTGCAAAGCCCTGTTTGTCTTCATTACGTATATGCGCTTTCAAGAGAATATCTGCCGATTGCTCCGATACACGATCTGTGGCAATAAACAGTCCGCCTCCTGCTATTTCGTTCTCGTAATTCGGATCCGTGATAAACACATAATTATGTGCAATCAGCCAGCAATCCCGATAAATGCCTCCCAAATAGGCATAATCTAACACATCTTGTGGTTTTCCAGGCGCATAGGTCGGATCGTCGCTATTATCAGCCCACACCGCAATCACATTGTCCTCTCCCCACTTTAATGCATCAGTCACATCTACCGATACGGGAAGATAGCCTCCAAAGTGCTCTGCCAATAATTTACCGTTTACATAAATCTTACTTTTACCCATAATGGCTTCAAAGTGCAGAAACAGTTTCTTTCCTTTCAATGCTTCGGATGGAGTAAAGTGTTTACGATACCATACTTCCCCCTGATAATTGATGCAACCACTAGCCTCAGTAGGAAGATACTCGATACCATTAGGTAAAGACACCACCTGCCAGGTTTTGTCGTCAAATTCTTTTGCTTCGGCACCCACCACACTTCCTTTATAAAAGCGCCAGGCAGGATTCATCGAGTACACATCACGCCCGGTATCCGGTAACCGGAAGAAACCGGCTGTTGAAAATTCCGGCTCATGGGCATAACCCATAAAAAACAGAGATAAAAGCAGTAAGCTAACAAAGATTCGTCTCATATAAAGTTTTATTTTATAATGAATGTCATGTTGTCTGTCGCAATCAACCCAAAGATGTCTTCGACATACAAAGATAGTATATTCCAGATACGAATCCCCCTATTTGTCCTCTTCATATACAAAACAAGGATAAATAAGGGGATTCAAACTAATACCTGTCAGTTATTATTCATCCGGTTGAATGAGTAAAGGTACTCTGGCACTATCGGTTCCTGTATTTTCAACATACTTGTAACCAGAGCCAGCTACCGCTTGATTCATGGATGCTATTTTGTCAATAAGGGCAGCAGCATCGCTTACCTTAGTTGAAGTTGGTAAGTTTCCACCCGGATTCGAAACTCCGTCGGACATAAAATAACATTCGTTTGCTGTCACTGATCCCGTTGATATTCCACAAATGGTAACAGAAGCAGTGCCAGAAAGCACAGAAGTTGAATAACATCCTGTCAAAGTTCCACCATTTTTCACCAAACCACCAATATTTCCGGACGCTTTGGCCACTATTTCACCAGCAGCAAACGAAGCGGTTACAGGTCCTTCGTTTCCTCCCACCAGACCACCGGCATTCACAGCTGTAAATGCAGTAATAGTCATCAAAGAATAACAGCCAGTTATGGTTCCCTGAACATTCCAACCCACAAGTCCTCCGATGGCACCTTCACCATTACCTCTATATACAAAGGATACCTCCTTGTCAATCGAAGAACCTTGTATTTGTGCCTTAGACCACCATCCGTTCACACCTGCCAATCCACCGGCATTTACTTTACCACCGGCAACAGTCAGTACCACATTACCTTTTACCTTACAATCCTTTATCATTGACGCACCAGTCTGATTATGTCCGGTAATAGCCCCTAACTTAGCATCTGCTCCATTGACAGTCAACGCTCCTCCATCAATGACGCAATTCTGAATCGTTCCGGTATTTATTGCTGCAAATGCTCCAGCTGCGCCTGACACTTGTTTCACTGTTACATCTTTAAGAGTTAAATTTTTAATGATACCATTATTAGTTATAAACAAACCGGCATCGTTTCCTGTTGCTTCAATTGTAAGACCGGAAATAGTCTTGCCATTGCCGTCCAATATACCTTTAAACTCCGTAACCGGTACCCATGCCTCTTTAGTCGACATATCAAGATCAGCATCTAATGTAATTACCGTAGCAGCATTCGTCATAACAGTCGGTTCAATTGCCAAATTTATCAACCCGTCTTCTTTCTTGACTAAATACTTACCCGCTTCAGTCTCCTCATATCCCAAGTCTGCCACCAGCATAAATGATATACCATATCGCTTTCCAGCCACATATTTATATTCATCTCCTGCTACCACCGATTCGGCATTATAAAGTTCACTGATCTTTCCTTTTTTCTCTATTGTTTCCGTAGAGGAAGAATCTCCCACTTTTTCTATCGTAGCAGTAAAGGTTAATTCTGTATCCTTTGTCATGTCTGCCATCGGGAAGAAACTCAAATAACCGTATGCAACTTCATTCTTTGCCATGTCCAAACTTGTCATAGACAAAGTCAGACTATTACTTTTATCACCATACGTTTTCTCTTCTCCCGAAACTGTCAACGTTTTTGGGAAAATAGCAGCATCAGCCGAAACAACCACCTTTGTCACTTTATAGGCATCCGGTCTTCGATTGGTGAATTTAAACTGATAAAGAGCTGTCAAATGTTCAAACTTAAGATTGGTGACGGTAGTCCCATTCACCGTGCCTTTAGCAAGCATGTGCATCGTATTCTGCAGCTCTGCTTTTTGGGCACTTTGCGTAGCATCTCCCAACGTAAAAGTGAAAACATTCCCTGAAGTCGGAACATCTTTTTTCGGATAGATTCCCCAAACAGTAGCTCCCTCTTCAAAGTTACCATTCCCTGCAAATTCCACATTTCCAGACGGTTCACTCTCATCATAATTTATGGTTGTGAAATCATAGCCATTTGTTCCATTCCAAAGTGTAACCTTATCATCGGCATTCCACATAAAGGAACTACCGTCATCTTGTACGTTGGCACGTGTAGACGATTCTTTGTCCGTATTTTCATACCCCCGGATAGAAGCAACAGCCACATAAGTCTGTGATTCTCCCCGTTGCAGTTCATCCCCACCTTCAATGAAAACATCTTCTTTACAAGAGCTTAGGGTGGCTGCACTTAGCAGCCCGATCCCTAATAAAGAATAGATTTTATTCATGATTTATTTTTTTCTGTTATCAGTTATTTAAATATCACCACCATCTCCAAAATCTGATCCACCGAAGCCAGGTTCTTTCACAGCCCCCTGTAGAATCAACGGACAGTATATATTAGTTCCGGCATCCTCATTCACTTTAAAGCTAAAACCAAATTCTGGATCCTTGGCTTCTATTGCCAAATTCATCTGACGTTTCTTATCCTTGAGTTGAGTAGCTGTTACCTTACTAATTCCATTTACAGATCCGCTTCCTACAGGATTAGTCACCGTCTCGCCTACGAAATAACACTGGTTGATTCCTGTTGAATTCGAAGCGACGAAAGCTCCCAATTTATTACTTCCAGCATTATTAGTCACATTTATCTGCGTGGTCGAGTAGCAAGCCGTCACAGTAGCATCAGCATTATTAATGGTATTCTGTGCAATGAAACCGCCAGTATTATTATAGATAGTTCCACTAATTGAACCGGCTACATAACAGGCCAGAACCGTACCGTTACTATTAGCCCCTATAAGTCCTCCTACTTGTCCGGAACAAGAAACCTCAAGTTTGGCTAATGAGTAACAACCTTTGACTTTACCGGAGTTGTTCCAGCCAACAAGTCCGCCGACACAGGATGCACCACTAGAGTTACTAGGATGCTTGATTGTTACATCTGCACCGACATACGAATTTATAATAAGAGCCGTTCCATTAAAATGCTCACCAACCAAGCCACCATAATTAGAATTACCAGCACCACTCAAATTAAGGTTAATAGTTCCACTGATAACTTGACAACCTTCTATTCTTCCTTCGGAGTTTCGACCGATCAAACCACCAAAAACTACCGGTTTTATAACGGTTGCAGTCACTCCCTTGACTGTACAATTCTGAATGACACTCGTTGAACTTTCGGCAGCCAATGATCCTGCTCCCTCTGTGATATCAGCAGAGAAACTTACATTTTCCAAAGTCAAATTCCGGATAGTTCCCGTATTGGTAGCTATAAAACCTTTATTAGCTATTTGCAAATTGCGGATGGTAACACCATTACCTTCAAATACACCTCCAAACGCACTAATAGGTTCCCAAAGTTCATTACCCATATCAATCACTTTTATTCCATCCCCTGCCGGTTCATCGATATATTCTTTTTCTAAAGTAACAGTTGCCTTACGGTATTCATCCGCAATTTTATTCCATCCGAATAATCCAGTCTTATTATAGATATGAATATTTCCATCATCATCGATCATATAGCCCTCATCAGGAATTCTGAAACGATAATCTACCTCAAAATCCATTTTATAATGCTTGCCGGCTGCAAACTGATTGGCAGTAGCATCCATATCAAGTCCGATGTTATCCTCCAAATCTTTGACTTTTACTTTTTTCAGCAGGATAATATCCTGTTCCACTTCATTATTCAAAACGCTTACTGTAATATTCAGTTCGGTCGTACTTTTCATCAACCGGGTATCACCATAGGTTGTAGGTAATATATTCAAATACCCGTTTAATGTTTCATTCTGCGCCAATGCTTGTCCACTCATGTCAAGTGTCAGTTTGTTACGCATACCTGAAAGACTCTGTACCACTCCGTCTTCGTCGATCTTCAACTCTGCGGGAAATACATCATCATCACTCTCCAGCGTAATATAGCGAATCTTCAGTTCCCGGTCCGACGTGTTTTTCAAACCAAACTGTATCAATGCAGTCAATGGTGAAAACGTTAATGCAGGAATCTTATTATCAGTCACATCCCCGGTGGCAACCATATAGGTAGTGGCTGCCAGTTCTGCTGTTTTTCCAGTCTGAGTAAATGTCTCCGGCATAGAAAAGGTAGCCAGGTCATTAAATGTTTTTGCTTCTTTCCGTGGAAATACCGCAATCAGCTTATGGCCATTTTCTACAGCAGCTTTTCCTGTGAATTCAGCAGATTTGTCAGGTTGGTTGTCATTATACCCCGGGGTGATAGAGAAATCATAGCCGGCTCCGAAGTTGCGATTCCATAATGTAACAGCATCTCCTTTATTCCATGTATACACTCCATTCTGCAAATTGCTGCGACCCAAAGGGGCGGACTGTTTAATAGAAGCTATAAATGAATAATCAGTCAGATTCTTGTCGGTTTCGTTCCCTTCACCGTTATTTTCATTCACTATCTTGTCCTCTTCGCAAGAGGTTAGTGCCATTGCGCCCAGCAGTGCAACGCTCAATAAGTGATAAACCTTTTTCATAACTATATAAAAGTTTGTTCGATTAAATATCTTTATTTCAACAACCATTAATACATTGGTTTGTTACGCGTTGGAGTACCACTTCCAAAATAGTCGTAGGTTGGCTTCTTATAGAAACGTATCCAGTCGATTTCCATACGTGGCGTATCATTGCTAGACTTACTTTCCTGATAAGAAATATGCTTAAAATCGTTTGCCCAACTACCATCTTTAGCAGCCTGTTCTGCCGCAGCGTCACCAAGCGCCCATTCATTACATCCGGCAAATGTCAATAGTAAATGTAACCCTTCCGTATTGTATTTGTCCGTAAACGGCCAATGTGTAGACGAGTTCCATGAAGCCGTTCCATTAGCTATTCCGGTATAGCTGCCGTCAGTCCTCATGCGTACATTCTCTTTACCATTAATACCTAAAGCAATCTCGTTATTATCTCTCCATTCCATCCAATAGATATCGAATTCATCCATATCCGATATTATCAACTGTCCTGAAGACGGTTTATACTTATCACCGGATGAAGTGGATATATCATTCCAGTGGAAAGTCTGCCAAGCGCCATTCGGATTCGCATTGGTAGCCGGATTTTCCAGAAGATCAACCTCACCATAGGTAGACCATTGCACACCTCTGATATTTCCTTGGAACCAGACTGCCGAGTTGAAAGAGTGTTTCTTTCCACGCACACGGATTCTAACTTCCACACGAGTGCCCGGCAAAATGCGTACATTGCTGGATTCCCAAGAATCAGCACCCGTAGGCACACCATCAAACTTACTTGCATAGAGGGAGGAAACTCCAAAATCTCTTGTTCCCGTAATTTCCCCTGTCACACTGATTCCCGGATCATACGCACACCACATTTTCAAATATCCATCTTGAGTCATCGTTGCATATTTCTCATTTACAACCGCTTGTACTTTCTGTGTGTTAGCCACATTCTGTGCCGCCATAAAACGTGGAGGACGATTACCATACTGATTGGGGAGTCCGGTACCTTCTGTTAAAGCATCAATCGGATGGAACTCATAAGAATTCAGGAATGTCCATCCTTCAGCAGCTAACGCTTCATTCGGATGCGGATCACCCTCCTTTATCAATAGTGCTGACGCAGCTCTGACCTCATCCCATTTTTCTACTGCCTTTTTATTGCTGGCTGATACAAATATCTGATCCGGATCTGTATAAACCCATTGCTCATTGGTTAACTCGGTGCCCGGAGTCAAACCTGCATCCGTATCAGTAACCTTAATTTCCAACTCGTCCCCATATACCGGATGAATTTCAGAATCGGTAGCAAAAGACATAGACACAGAAGTGAAAGTATTCGGTCCTTTCTCTCCTTTCACCCATATAAGTTCAGATTCAGCTGTTTTATACCCGGCTTTCACCACCAATTCGCTCGGCAGATTCTCATATTTATCCGCATCTTCACCCGCATCAATATGAACGACTACATCTTCCTTAGCTGACGCTCCTACCGTAGCGACCAGAATAAATGAGCCATACTCTTTCACCGTATTGTCCGAATTGTTCTTCAATGACAAGATGGTGTAGTGTTTATCAGATACCACAATCGGACGTTCAGCCGCATTGATCTTGTATCCTCTGACATAAGCGGTGATAGTACCCGATATAGGATATTTAGCCAGATCGTTCTTTACCTTAAATTCGGTAAATCCCTGTTTCTCACCTTTCTTCATAAAAAGATGACCGGCAAAGCCTTCAAAGACATCAGATACAGGGACATCCTTTCCTTCTACATTCTTACCTGCAAAAGTCAGAACAACGTCTATATCTTCTTCGAGTGCCAACTGATTGTCTTGCTGATCTACCTTCACAGTAAAGGTCACATTATCTCCGATAGCAGCACTTTGAGTACTGATTTCGGCCACCAGATTCCGGGCTTCTCCGATAGAGATAACCGTCTCGGTGTCATTACAGCCTGTCATTACAAGGATAAACAGGCAAATTGGTAATAATCTATAGAAATATTTCTTCATAATCTATCCTATTATATCATTATTAATGATTACCATTTCGGGTTTTGTTTCAACTTTTTGTTCAATTCCAATTCTGAAGGAGGGATCGGTAACAGATAATCCCTATCTGCATGGAATTGATATCCGCTTGGCAGAGTCCCGGCCATCGGATCCGCCCATTTGTTATCATCAAGGGTCAGACGCTCTCTGATTCTTTTCTGATTATCCGGACTGTAAGATTTGAATAAAATAGATTCATCACCTACATAAGCACCTTTACCACGCTTTCCAACAATCAGTTTATCGGCTTTCCAACGCATGAGATCATCCAGCCGGAAACCTTGCAAAGCAAGTTCAGAACGGCGTTCACGACGGATTTCCTGTAAAACAGGAGTCAATGTATAACCGAAATCGGTGAAATTAGCATCCTTTGCCGGTGCCAGATATTTCACTCCTGCACGTTCACGAAGCGCTTTCAATGTCTTATTCGCTATATCATCGCTCCACATTTCCAGTTCAGCAGCAGCTTCTGCATAAGCCAAAAGACCTTCGGCATAACGAATAATAGGTAAAGCAGTCTCACCATTACCACTTACAAAGGTGGTATCTATTCCCAAACGGATGTGATAACCCGTCAAAGAACGTGTGTTTCCATCTCCTGCCAATTTAGGAGGACTAATAGTATTCTTCTTCTCATCCGTATATTCTTCCAGATGCATTGGGGTCGCAGTAGTGGCAGAAGCAAATTTGGCACCTTCATTCATCACCGTTTGAATCAATCTAGGGTCACGGCCTTCAAATGTTTCCTTAAAATCCTTAAATTTCTCATTTGTCGGATCAATAAATGTTCCATCGGCATTCAGATAATTATCCACCAGGCTTTGAGTAATTCCGGCAGCTCCTTCCGAGTCGACAACACCTGCCTTCAGATTACCGTTGACATCATGAAAGACTCCTTCATCACTCGAATATTTCCTCCACAATAGCACTTCGCCCATTCCTGACAAATCTTTGCTATTGAACAATGCCGCAAAAGCATCTCCCGGATTTTGCCCGGTTTTATACAGATCAATGCCACAACCGAACAGTTCATTTCCCCAGTTAATAACTTCACCCAAGAAATAATTTGATTCGTTAGTGGAAGATGCAAAATCATCGCTGCTGTGATACTTTTCCCAAGTTCCTTCATACAACGCCACATTCATTGCCAAAACCATGGCAGCTTCTTTATTGATACGAATTCCGGAATATTTACCGCGCGAATGCAACAGATTCTTCGCCTCAACCAAATCACTCAAAATAAATCGGGCTACCTCATTACGTGTCTTTGCGGGAATCTGTAATCCTGCGATTGTCGCATTCTCATCCCAAAAAGCATCCATTACCGGAATAGAACCGAATTTCTTCAATAAATCGAAATGCCAATAGGCACGTAAAAAGTAAGCCTCCCCTTTCAACGACAGTACATCTTCGTTTTCCTGTGCTTCGGGTACTTTATAATTATGGAAAAAATAGTTCACTTTACGCAGGTTCTGATAACCAGTCTGCCAATCGGAAGCTCCGCTAAACTGGTTATTCTGTCCATGCAAACGGGCATCATACTTTTCTGCAATAATATTGTCACTATTCTTTTCTTCACTGCGAACTCCCAAACCGAACTTACTAAAAGACGGCAACGTCATATATAGTCCGTTAATATAGTTTTCGACCTGTATGGCACCTGTCAGAAAATTACCGGCTTCCGGCTTGGTTATCGGTTCCCTATCCAGAAAATCAGAACAGGATGAAAATGGTAATATTGAAGCGGCTACAAAAGCCATTATATATATTCTTTTCATATCTTATGGTTTAAAAGGTAAATTCAATACCAAATACGTAGTTTTTATTCAACGGATATACCTTTCCGTTACCATTTTGCTTCATTGGGGAAGTCAATCCCGGAGCAGTTTCGTTACTACCCCCAGCCCATGTATTTACCTGATTCAAGGTTTCAGGATCGAATACGTCCGGCAAATTGTCAATCGTGAAGAGATTATCACAAGTGAAATACACTTTCAAGTTCTCCAATCCCATCTTCTTAACCAGTTTAGGCTGGAAGTTATAAGAAATCATCAAGTTTTTGAGTCGCATATAAGCTGCGTTCAATAAATAACGTGAAGTGTTGTAACCTACGTTCGCATTATATTCAGGACTGTCGGGTTTTGTCAGACGCGGCAGGTAAGCCCCCGGGTTGTACACATTATAATAATCCAAATGTTCTTTAAAGAAGTTGGAATCACCGCTAAACAGATAAGTACTTGCAGCCATCGGGAAATCACGTTTCATGACTCCCTGGAACAATGCGGAAACTTCAAAACCTTTATAACCGGCATGTAAGTTCAGACCGAAGGAGTAACGAGGAGTCGTATTACCGATAATTTTCAAATCACCGTGATCTTTCAATGTACCCGAACCCGGATCAATTTTACCATCACCGTTCGAATCGATATATTTCAAATCACCACGTTGCCAATCCTTATTCGGTTTGAAGAAAGACATGTCTACTCCTCTCAGATATTCATCCACTTCCTGGTTGGTGAGAAACAGATCATTTGCTTCATATCCCCAGATTTCACCTAAATCCATTCCCTGGTAATAACCTTTGTTACGAACCAGACCGGTGTGGTTGTTATAAATCAATCCTTCCGGATTATTGTATTTGGTTACCACTGCTTTGTAGTCAAAGATATTGAAACCGATTCCATAACTGAAACCATTCTTCAGCTGGTCAGACCAGTTAACCGACAATTCCCATCCACGGTTACGTAGCGTTGCATTATTTACTTTAGCACGTTGGTCAACAGCAATACCGCCAATATCAGGAATTGCTTCAGCCGGGCCAATCATGTCTTTGGTCGTACGTTGGTAAATATCCGCCGTAATCGTCAAACGATTGTTAAGCAAAGTCAGGTCGAAACCTAAGTTGGCATTATCCACTTTTTCCCATGTAATGTACGGGCTTACCATAGAAGGTGTTAAAGCGACTGTACCACGTACCGGAGTAGCCGAAGTGACACCGGAAAGCAACCATGCATTTGAATAGTCCGGTCTCAATGTCATGAAGTTCAGATAATCATATAGTCCGGCTCCATTCTGATTGCCTAAACGTCCGTAAGACAAACGCACTTTCAACTGTGAAACAGGCAAGCTCCATTGCTTGAAGTAGTCGGTACGGGCAATGTCATAACCGGCAGAGAAAGAAGGGAAAAATCCCCAACGATTGCCGGAAGCGAAACGTGACGAACCATCATAACGTCCGCTAAATTCCAGAAAATAGACATTCTGGTAGTTCCAGTTCAAACGGGTATAGAATCCCATGGTTGCCCAATGGTCACGCGCTTCACTATTATAGGCTTTTCCGTTTGCATTGTCAAAAGAGAATGTATCATCGCTCATCACTCCGTCTTTATACGCATACATGCTTGAGTTTTGCTGCACTTCCATCTGGAAACCGGCCATTGCCTTAAAGAAATGGTCACCCCATTGATTCGTATATGAAGACGACACACTGGGAGACAAATAATAGTTGAATTGATTTCCACGAGTCATTGATCCCCACAAAGAATTCGAATATTCGATACCGGGATAAGAATATCCCTGCCGGGGAGCGGTAACATTCTCTATGGTTCCGTCGGGCCGTGTGGTACGGGGCTGCTTCTGCAAGAATTCATCATTCTGCACATCAAAACGAACTTTCATCTCTCCGATAATGTCCCAGCCTTTCAGAGGCGTAACAGTAGCTGCAAAAGTCATGGCATCAGAAATGCGGTTCTGCGAATAGCCCACATTGTCCAGATACAAAGCTTCATTCCATGAAGGAAGATTATAAAGCCCGGAAATAGGAACTTCAGTCACCATATTAGGCTGCGAACGAGCTATCTGATGATAAAGAATAGACATATCGGGGAGCGGGCGGGAAATCAGATTCAACGTGATATTGTTATTGAAGTTAAACTTCAACCAGTCATTCGGCTTGATCTGAAATTTGGTATTCACGTTGTATTTATCCAGAGAGTCTTCTACACGATCCAGCAAACCACCCTGGTAAGTATAACCCAGACCGACATAATAAGTCACTTTGTCCGATCCACCGGAGATACTTAGATTGTGTGAATGACGCAAAGATTTGTTTTTATAGAAATAATCAAACCAGTCGGTATTGGCATACTGCGATTCACCGCCACGCCAACTGGTATTCTCCTGATTGGCGGTAATACCGGGCAGACCTTCACCATAGGGGTTCTGCAAAAACTGATTCATCAAATCAATAGTCTCCTGTGAGAAGTATGGAGACTCACCAATTGCCGAACGGTACGCATTTTTATAATTGGCAAACTCTACAGAGTTCATCATCTCGGGCATGTTGATAGGTGCACTCATACCCACAGAACCGCGATAAGTCACCCGGGCTTTATCCTGTTTACCGCTCTTGGTCGTTACTAACACCACACCATACGCAGCACGAGCACCATACACGGCTGCTGCAGAAGCATCTTTCAATACACTGATACTTTCTATATCGGCAGGATTTACATTCTGCAAGCTCTGTTCCACACCATCCACCAATACATAAGGCTCTCCACCATTAATAGAACCGATACCGCGAATATTAAATTTGATTTCTCCGCCAACTTCACCACCGGTACCGCTTTCAGAAGCATCCGAAGCAAAGTTCAAACCAGCCACATTACCTTGTAAGGCGCTGGTTACATCCGTCACAGGACGGGTAGCGATTGCATCCGCATTAACTGTTGCTACAGCCGCTGTAATAGTATTACGTTTCTGTGTTCCCATACCGACTACCACCACTTCATCTAAAGTTTTGGAGTCTTCCTTCATCACGAACCGATTTCCTGTTAGCTTAGTGATTTTCACTTCCAAAGGAGCATAGCCCACATAGCTGACAGTTATCGTTGTACCTACTTTACCGTTAATTTTAAAGTTTCCATCCAAATCGGTAATGGTACCATCAGTAGAACCTTTCACCATAACGGTTGCTCCGATTACGGACTCGCCACATTCGTCTACCACCTTACCAGTGATAGTGCCCTGTTGAGCAAAGAGCTCCACAGGGAAGAACAGTAAAAGCATTGAAAAGAGACACACCAGTTGCATCCTAATCTGCATTTTCTTCATAACATTATATTAAAGTTAATACTAAAAGTTTTTTTGAGTTCCATTTGCCAATAGCCCACACTATCCGGCATTGAAATACACCACAAAAATAGATTGATTGGCAGAATGGCGAGTTCATAAAATCGCCAAAATGTTTCCAAAAACATCCATATTCCGTTTTTGAACGTCTTTGTGGCGGTTTTTGGAAATATTTCTTTTGTTTTAGCGGAATTAATCATACTTTTGTTTCACTAATCTCCCCTTAATAATCTTGACTGATGAAAAAAAGTATTTGGATAAAACACTTTTTCTGCTTACTGGCTTTTCTTATCGTAGGCACATTTCCAGCAATAAGTATAGGTAACCATTACGACTTTAAACTGATTGGTTCCCAAAACGGAATGCCGTCTATCATCAGCTGTATCTATACCGAACAAAAGGGATTCATCTGGATCGGTACTCCGACAGGACTAATCAGATTTGATGGAACGGAACTCAAAAAGTACACCGCACAACCTGATAATGAAAATTCCCTGCCTAACGACAGTATCCTGCAAATTATTGAAGATAATCAGCAGACAACCTGGATACTGACCACCACAGGAATCGCCCGTTATTCTCTTATTCACGACAACTTCTTTATCCCCAAACTAAATAATCAGCCCATCATTGCCAAATCGATCTGCAAAATAGCAGACGGGCTTCTGTTCGGAGGGATCAACAAGATATATAAATATTCTTATGCCACCAACACGATTTCTCTCATACGGGAATTCAAGACCGACGAGCCGTTCATTATACGATCCATACAAATGTGGAAACCCGATACCATATTGTGTCTAAGCTGGCAACAGGGAATACTGCAAATGAACCTCAAGAATTTCGAGATAACCCCATTTCCTTTCCAATACGGGAACGACAACGTAGGAATCATCATAGACTCCCAACAAAGAATATGGCTGTCAACCTACAACAATGGCGTCAAGTGTTTCTCCGCCCAGGGAAAATTGATAGCCAGCTATACCACTCAAAACTCCCGTTTGAGCAGTGACATCGTATTGTGCATGACCGAATTCAAACAAAAAATATGGATGGGAACAGACGGGGGAGGTATCAATATCCTCGATCCCACAACCGGCAATATTACCGTACTCGAACATATCTCCGGAGATAATCATTCCCTTCCCACAAATACAATACTCTGCCTGCATAGCGACTCTGCCGGAAATATATGGGCGGGAAGTAAACGTGAAGGGGTTATCAACATTCGTGAAGTATCCATGAGAACTTACACTAATGTTGTGTTAGGGCACAACAAAGGATTAAGTCAAAGTACGGTATTACAACTATATCAGGAACCGGCTTCCGAAGAACTCTGGATCGCTATGGACGGAGGAGGTATCAATAAATTCATTCCTTCTACAGAAACATTTGTGCACTATCCCGACACTTGGGGAGACAAGATGGTCTCCATCACCGGCTTCACACCCAACGAATTGTTAGTATCTGCCTTTTCCAAAGGTATCTTCATATTCGATAAAAAGACAGGAAAGAAGCGTCCTTTCGCTATTATGAGCCCTTCATTAGAGCATCACATCCGCTATAGCGGACAGCCAATCAACTTATACCGGGATACTCCCAATTCGATCTTAATATTAAGTTCGCCTCCTTACCGCTACCATACTTCCACCCGGCAACTCACTCCTGTCCCTTGTGCCAAAGAAGTGAAAATAAAAGGCTTGTTGAGTTCCATTGGATATGATTCCACTGCCATTTACCTGAACGATCCTTATAATATATATAGACTGGATCGTAAAAAAGACACAGTGGAGATATTTGCAAGTGCTCCACAGGGATTCTTCAATGCTGTATCCAGGGATGACAAGGGCGTATTCTGGATTGCAGGCACCCGTGGCCTGTACACCTATCACCCTGATACCCGCAAATTCGAAAGAATTCCTACCACCTTATTTAATGAAGTAAATACCGTGTTATGCGACAATAAAGGAAAAGTGTGGATAGGAGCTGAACAGAAACTCTTTATATGGCTCACCGATACCAAACGTTTTGTATGGTTCGGAGAAGCGGATGGAATTTCCCCCAATGAATACTTGGCCGAGCCCCGTCTCATTTCCCCCAAAGGCAACATCTATATGGGAGGTGTAAAAGGCTTACTATGTATCAATGCAGACACTCAAATAGAAAAGAGTAGTGACTCTCCGGAAATACGCCTTGCCGAACTGACCATAAACGGAGAGAACAGGATGTATCAGCTCAATCAAGACAAGATATCCATCCCCTGGAACAGTAAAAACATTAAGATCCGTGTCATGACTTATGGTGCGGACATTCTCCGGCTCAAAGTCTATCATTTCCAAATGGGAGACCTTAAAACCGAAGGCTACAACCCAGAATTGATGATCCCATCTCTTGCTCCGGGAAGTTATCCCATCATGGTGAGCTGTAACACACAGGAAGGAAATGAAACAACTCCCCAGTTTCTTTTCACATTAAACGTACTGCCACCCTGGTACAGAAGCTGGTGGTTCGTTTCTCTCTGCATCATTGCTTGCATAGGCATTGTGGTACAAATTGTTTTCGTTCTGCTTCGACGCAAAGAAAACAAGATGAAATGGATGATGAAAGAACACGAGCAGAATGTGTATGAAGAAAAAGTTCGTTTTCTGATTAATATCAGCCATGAACTGCGAACTCCGCTCACACTCATATATGCCCCGCTAAGCCGCATATTAAAGACACTTCCTTCTACAGATGCCATTTATCCACCGTTGAAGAATATACATAAACAGGCTCAACGGATGAAAGATCTTATCAACATGGTGCTGGACGTACGTAAGATGGAAGTAGGAGAAACCAAGTTGAAACTCCAAGCCTATCCATTTAACTCATGGATAAAGGAGATTGGTGCCGATTTTACGGACGAGGGAGCTGCCCAGGAAGTGCAAATAGATTATCAGCTCGACGACAGCATAAAAGAGGTGGTATTTGACAAGGGTATGTGTACAATCGTAGTCACAAACTTATTGACGAACGCACTGAAACACAGTCCTAAAAACACAACCGTCACTATCCGTACCAGCAAAAATGACTCATACGTCCGTGTTTCCGTTTTGGATCAGGGAGAAGGTATGCAAGAGGAAGACATGGAGAAAGTATTCATCCGTTTCTATCAAGGCAAGCAGGAAATTGGCGGTAGCGGAGTCGGACTTTCATACGCCAAGATGCTGGTAGAATTGCATAAAGGTAAAATCGGAGCCATGAACAACGAAGCGGGAGGAGCCACTTTCTTCTTCGACTTGCCTTTGGGATTGGAGTCAGGCGAAGTCATCTGCCAGCCGAAACCTTACATCAATGAATTGATTACACCGGACGTAGATCATGAGATCAACGCTCCCGAGACACTCGACTTCTCTACGCAGAATTACACAGTGCTATTGGTAGACGACAATCATAACCTGACAGATTTCCTCTCCAAAGAATTGAAATCCTTATTCAAAGCAATTTATATAGCACATGATGGCCGGGAAGCTTTCGAAATAGCGCAAAAGCAAGTTCCGGATATTATAGTGAGCGATGTGATGATGCCGGTTATGAATGGATACGAACTGTGCAAAGCGGTAAAAGAGAATATCGGCATCAGTCATATTCCTGTGATTCTGCTCACGGCACGCAATGATGAACAGAGCCGACTGTATGGGTATAAAATCGGGGCGGACGCTTATCTGGGAAAACCTTTTGAGATAGACACTCTTGTTAAGATTATACAGAACCGGCTATACAACCGGGAGCAAACGAAAGAGCACTATCAACATATAGGCAACTTCCCTCAACCGCTGGAGAGTACTTTCAGCCAGGCGGATGAAACGTTCTTGTTAAAGTTTAACAAGCTCATTTCCGAGAATATCAGCAATCCGTCTTTAGATATTCCTTTTATCTGCAGAGAGATCGGAATGAGTAAAACATCTCTTTACAACAAGTTGAAGGCTATCACCGATATGGGGGCAAATGACTATATCAACAAATTCAGGTTGGAGCAAGCCATTACTCTGATAAAAACCACCGATCTGACATTTACTGAAATATCAGATCAGATAGGTTTCACTACTTTACGTTATTTCAGTACTGCATTCAAACAGTACACAGGCTTGACGCCCACGCAGTATAAAAATGAATGCAGGAGTGAGAATAAATAAGATATTCTCACTTAAATAAGGTAGTATTACTAATTAGAGTAGGCCCTCATCTGCAAAGCTGAAAAATCCGTCTTCACAAACGATGACGTGATCTATCAGACGGATATTCATCGTTTCCGCCGCTTTATGGATATGCTCTGTCAAACTCCTGTCCGGTTGGCTGGGATGAATATTTCCCGAAGGATGGTTATGCACCACCGCGATTTGTGTAGCTCTTTGCAGCAATGCTTCCCGGAGAATGGTGCGCACATCGGTATAAGTTCCGTCTATGCCACCAGTACTTATACGTACCTTATCAATTAGTTTGGTTGCCTGGTTCAATAGGAGCACCCAGAATTCTTCCTGTTCCAAGTCACACATGATCGGTTGGAAAATATCATAGATATCTTTTGAGCAAGTGATTCGAAGTCTCTCTTTGGTTTCTTGCAGCTTTCTTCGTTTGCCTAATTCCAAGGCTGCCATCACTGTAATGCTCTTTGCGGGGCCCATACCTTTGAAAGAGGAATAGTCACACACTTCCCATTTTGCCAATGAATTCAGATTGTTATCACAAGACAGGAGCAGGCGTCTCATCAATTCGACAGCACTTTCTTCCGTATTTCCGGAGCCAATCAATATAGCGAGTAGTTCGGCATCACTCAATGCGGCTGCTCCCTTCTCCATCATTTTTTCCCGTGGGCGGTCTTCCAGTGCCCACTGGTTGATGGATAGTTTGTGTTTACTTTCCATTATTAATCAAATTAAGTCACAAAGATACTCCTATATAACTGAAAAAATGAATTTTGGAAGCTATAAGTCTATTTTTAGAATCCCTTTACTTCCAAATATCGTAGTTTTGCGCTATCAAGATTAATATATAAACATCTAATAAATATGAAAAAGAGAATAAGCATCTTATCCATCTTACTACTATTAGGAATGACAGTATACGCTCAAACGGATATCCCGCAGGTGATTCCCTCCTTACAACATTGGAATGGGGCAAAAGGCAAACTGACACTACCGGAAACAGGAAAGATTATAATCGCTCCGGAAGCAGAAAGCCTGTTGAAAGAAACTGCGGAAATAATGGCAAAAGACTTAAAAGATATGTTCGGCTGGAATTATCAGGTAACCTCCGGAAAACCGAAAAATCATTCTATCTATCTGTCAGTGAAAAAAACGCCTTCATCATTGGGAGAAGAAAGCTATGAACTGGATATACGCAACCATGTAACCATCGAAGCCTCCACCGTAAAAGGAGTATTCTGGGGAACTCGCACACTGTTGCAAATGATCCATAACCAGCCTTTTGGACTCATGAAAGGAAAAGCATTGGATTATCCGCAGTATGCTCACCGCGGACTGATGATTGACGTAGCCAGGAAATTTTTCACAATGGACTATTTGCAGGATTACGTAAAAATTCTCTCGTTCTATAAAATGAATGAACTGCAAATACATCTGAATGATAATGGTTTCGTTGAGTTTTTCGATAATGACTGGAACAAAACATACGCCGCCTTCAGATTGGAAAGCGACCGTTTTCCGGGACTCACATCCAAAGATGGTTCCTACACCAAAGAAGAATTCCGCAACTTCCAGCAAATGGCCGCACGATATGGAATCAATATCATCCCAGAAATTGATGTTCCGGCACACTCACTCGCTTTCACTCATTACAATCCGATACTGGCAGCCGACAAAAAAGAATATGGTATGGATCATCTCGACCTCTATAAAAAAGAGGTATATGATTTCCTTGATACTTTGTTTGACGAATATCTCTCGGGAGATCACCCGGTATTTGTCGGACCGGACGTACATATCGGCACTGATGAGTACAACCTCAAAGAAGCGGAACAATTCCGCTATTTCACTGAATACTATCTGAAGTATATCACCAAATATGGAAAAAATCCGCGATTATGGGGAAGTCTGAAACACATGAAAGGAAATACCCCCGTAAATCTGAAAGGAAAAACGGTCAATGCATGGAATTATAGCTGGCTAGACTTAGAAACCGCACTGCAGGAAGGAGCCAAAGCGATTAATACATGCGATGCATTTCTATATATCGTACCAGCCGTGAATTACTACCATAACTTTCTGGATCATCAATGGATATATGAGAGTTGGTCACCACGAATGATGCAAGAGGGAGAAATGATAGAGCAGTCTACTAATTTATTAGGAGCCATGTTTGCTGTATGGAACGACCGTGTCGGAAATGGAATCAGCCAACAGGATGTACATATACGCACCTTTCCTGCCATGCAGGTTATGAGCGAGAAACTTTGGAAAGGAGAAAACACAAGAAACATACCGTTTGAAACCTTCGAAACGTGGTGCAGGACAACACCGGAAGCACCGGGCGTAAATCTACAGGCCAGCATAGATGACAGAAAAGACCTAACGCTTTCCGGCCAGGAAATTATCCTGCAAGGTAACGACTCGGTTCTTACCTCTATACCCGAAATCGGTTATCCATATAGTGTGGAATTTGAAATCTACGCAGATCCAAAGCCCAATATCAATGCGGTCTTATTCAAAGGTCCCCATTCTGTTTTCACCGCGAACTGGCAAAATACGGGTAAATTCGCATTCTCGCGCGACGGCTATGAATTCATCTTCCATTCCTATCGTTTGCCTGTGGAAAAATGGACAAAGGTTCGTGTAGAGGGAGATGCCAAAGGGACCTCACTTTACATAAACGGAGAGCTACAAGAACGTTTGGAAGGACGAATCGGTGTAGTTTACAATCAGAAAAGCCTGCGTAAAGACAGCATTTGGTATCAGGAAACACTTATCTTCCCATTGAAACAGATAGGCGACAAATTGCTGGGGTTTAAGGGAAGAATAAGAAATGTGATTTGCACTCCACTAAATGAAAAAAGATATAGCCTATAAAAATTTCTTCGATTGCATCCATTACTTTTTTCCCATGAAAGTATAACTTGTCTGACACCCGGGTCTCAGCATACCTGACACCCGGGTGTTGGGTAGCATGACACCCGGGTGTCAGACGTATTGAGACCCGGGTGTCAGACAACATTCCTTTTAAACAAAAATAGGAATGGTAATAGGCAAATAAAAAATGGATTACTTATAAAAATTCTTTTGGAAAGCCTCAAACTCATCCTTCCCTCTGATACAACGCTGCCACCATGCGCGCCAAAAGCCTGTACCATAGCCGATAAGCTGTATAAATGCGGCGGCAATGGAATAAACGCCAATAGACAGACTTTTATTCTGAATAGTAGAATCAATGCATACGAGTAATGCATAGAGAATGATAGGCGTGAAACTGAAGAGGCAGAAGAGGCTTCCTAATAATAGAAGCGCCACTCCCAATGTAAATACGGCTGGAAGCAAATGCACCAGTTTCAGAGAATCCGGATATTTCTTATAAAGATTAATACGGGCAATGCCGGAGTTATGCACCTGCTTGAAGAATTTTTTCAAGTCAGTCCGACGTTTATGATATACCCAGGCATCAGGAAAAAGACGACAAGTGTACCCATTCTTAAAGATACGGATACTGAAATCAATATCCTCCCCAAAACGCATCTTTGAAAAACCTCCCAAAGCCTCGTACACTGCCCGGCGAACTCCCATATTAAAACTACGGGGATAGAATTTGTCCATCTTCTTTTTTCCGCCACGGATACCTCCGGTCGTGAAGAAAGAGGTCATGGAATAGTTAATTGCCTTCTGAATATCAGTGAAAGAATCGTGTGCACGGTCGGGGCCACCAAAAGCATCGGCAGGAGAAGTGGTGAGCTCCTTCTCTACCGCATCGAAGTAGCCTTCGGGAAGGATGACATCAGAATCCAATATAATAAGGTATTCGCCTTCGCTACGTTCTGCTCCGTAATTACGGGTTTGTCCCGGACCGGAATTGGGTTTAGAGAAATATTTTATATTCAACCGATCTGCATACCGGTCTACTACTCCTTTACAGGGAATGGAAGAACCATCTTCAACAACAACAACCTCAAAACCCTTAAAGTGTTGTACAGTAAGACTTTGCAATAATTCATCCACTTCATCGGGACGATTATAAACGGGAATTATGACGGAGTAACGCATATCAAAAACGGGATATAACTATTTGATATGCAAAGTAAGACAAAAAAAAGATGGACTCGAAATCGAGTCCATCTTTTTTTTGTATATCAGCAATAAAATTATTACTTATTCAGGATATCCATTGTATCCGATGCGATCAACAGTTCTTCATCTGTTGGGATCACTACTACTTTCACTTTAGAAGCAGGAGTAGAAATGATTGCTTCTTCACCGCGAACCTTAGCATTTACTTCGTTATCAAGTTCGATACCCATGAATTCCATATCCTTACAAACTTCACGACGACATTCCATCTGGTTCTCACCTACACCACCAGTAAACAGGATAATATCCACACCGCCCAATGCAGCAGCATAAGCACCGATATATTTCTTAATACGGTAATAGTACATCTTCTCTGCAAGGATAGCTTTCTCATTGCCAGCCGCACAAGCAGCCAAGAGTTCACGCATATCGCTTGATACACCCGAAATGCCCAGTACACCGCTCTTCTTGTTCAACAGATTGGAAACACCGGTTGTGTTCAAGCCTTCTTTTTCCATGATAAATGTTACTGCACCGGCATCAATATCACCGCTACGAGTACCCATCATCAAGCCTTCCAATGGAGTCAAGCCCATAGTAGTATCCATACATTTACCATCTTTGATAGCAGCGATAGAACCACCGTTACCAATGTGGCAAGTGATAATTTTCTGTCCTACCGGATTTACACCCAAGAATTCACATACACGTTTTGACACATAACGATGAGAAGTTCCGTGGAAGCCATAACGACGTACACCATACTTTTCATACAGTTCGTGAGGAATAGCATACATGTAAGCATAATCCGGCATTGTCTGATGGAAAGCCGTATCGAATACACCTACCTGCGGAATGTTAGGAAGAATAGCAGAAACTGCATTTACCCCTTTCAAGTTAGCCGGATTGTGCAACGGAGCCAGATCATTGCAAGCTGTAAAGGCTTCCAATACCTCCTTGTTCAGCAATACAGATTCGCTGAAACGCTCGCCTCCGTGTACCATACGGTGACCTACGGCATTGATTTCATCCAAAGATTTGATAGCGCCATATTCGGGGTGAATCAACGTATTCAGGATAAACTCAACTCCTACTGTATGTTCAGGAATATCTTTTTCCAGAATTTTCTTTTCACCATTCGGCAAAGTCAGTTTCAAGAAAGATCCTTTCAGACCGATTTTTTCGATACCACCTTGCGCAATCACTTCTTTGCTGGTCATATCGAACAATTTATATTTAATAGATGAACTTCCGCAGTTCAATACCAGAATTTTCATGTCGTTGTCAATTTAATACTTACTACCTTATATCTAATACTTATTTATTTGCCTTTGCAGCAATAGCCTGGTTAGCCGTGATAGCAATCATGCGATATACATCTTCAATAGAACAACCACGAGACAAGTCGTTTACCGGGCAAGCGATACCCTGAAGGATCGGGCCGATAGCATCAGCATGTCCCAAACGTTGAACTAGCTTATAAGAAATGTTACCTACTTCCAGGCTCGGAACAATCAGTACATTTGCTTGTCCGGCGACCTCCGAACCCGGAGCTTTGCTTGCACCTACTTCAGGAACAAGAGCCGCATCTGCCTGCAGTTCACCGTCCAAATCAAGAGTCGGAGCCATTTCCTTAGCTATTTTAGTTGCTTCTACTACTTTGTCTACCACTTCATGTTTAGCAGATCCTTTGGTAGAGAAACTCAACATAGCTACTTTCGGATTTTCGATACCGGCAACCGCCTTGGCAGTCTGCGCTGTACAAACTGCAATCTGCGCCAATTGATTAGCATCAGGAACCGGGGTTACGGCCACATCACCCATGACCAAAATTCCATTCTTTCCATATTCGGGAGCATGAGTCAGGAGCAACATAGCACCAGATACGCAAGTGATTCCCGGAGCAGTCTTGATAATCTGCAAAGCAGGACGCAATACATTACCAGTAGTGTTGCGGGCACCAGCCAACTGACCGTCAGCGTCACCATTCTTCATCATTAAACAACCAAAGAATAAAGGATCATTCGTTAACTTGCGGGCTTCTTCGATAGTCATCCCCTTCTTTTTACGAAGTTCACACAACAACTGCGCATATTCTTCGTGTTTCGGAGAAGTTTCAGGATCAATGATAGTAGCTTTACCGATGTTTCCCAATCCCCATTTTGCAGCAAGTTCATTAATTTCTGCCGGTTTACCCAGTAAAATTAGATCGGCTACTTCGTCTGTCAAAATCATATTGGCAGCTTTCAATGTGCGTTCTTCAGTTCCTTCCGGAAGAACAATACGTTGGCGATTTGCTTTCGCACGCGCCACGATTTGGTTGATTAAATTGAGCATAGATATATTGAATATTATTATAAAACGTCCTTACAATTTGTAATTTGCGGTGCAAAAGTACTCAATTTTGCAATATCCACATTACAATTTCGGCTATTTTTCTCTCCCAAGTCTAAAATATTATAATATTTAACACTGTACTCCTATTTTTCATACCTTTGCAGTGTTTTCAAACAAAATCAATAGGTTATTAGTATATGATACGTCAGTGCGCCATTTTATTTGGCTGTTTGGCTTTGGGTGAATTAATAGTTTATCTTACGGGTATCAAGCTCCCCTCCAGCATCATCGGTATGCTGCTGCTCACCCTCTTTTTAAAATTAGGTTGGATTAAACTACACTGGGTACAGGGATTGTCCGACTTTCTGGTTGCCAACTTAGGATTCTTTTTCGTTCCGCCCGGTGTGGCTCTTATGCTATACTTTGATGTTATTGCGGCAGAGTTCTGGCCGATAGTAACAGCGACCATTGTCAGCACCGCGCTTGTACTTGTCGTTACGGGATGGGTACATCAAATCGTCCGCAAGTTCAGGCTGGCACGTCAGATTAAGCTGGCGCGCAAACTTCATCTGACGGATTTCCATCTGTCGGAGAAACTGCACCTTAAAGATAAAATCAACTTAACGAATAAAGACAAATGAGTTTCTTAGAGAATAATTTCTTCCTGCTGGCTATCACCTTCGGGATTTTCTTCTTTGCCAAATTGCTTCAGAAGAAAACAGGACTGGTATTATTAAATCCTATATTGCTGACCATCGCCCTATTAATCATCTTCCTTAAAATGACAAATATCTCATACGAGACCTATAATAAAGGAGGACATCTGATCGAGTTCTGGCTCCGCCCGGCTGTTGTTGCTTTAGGCGTACCTTTATATCTTCAATTGGAGATGATAAAAAAGCAGTTATTGCCAATCCTTCTGTCTCAACTGGCAGGTTGCATCGTCGGAGTTATTTCAGTAGTGCTGATTGCGAAGTTCATGGGAGCTTCCCAAGAAGTAATCCTGTCTCTGGCTCCCAAATCGGTTACGACTCCGATTGCGATGGAAGTAACCAAAGCCATTGGCGGTATTCCGTCACTGACGGCGGCAGTTGTTGTGGCAGTTGGTTTATTAGGAGCAATCTGTGGTTTTAAGACCATGAAAATCATGCATGTAGGCAGTCCGATCGCCCAAGGGCTTTCGATGGGGACAGCCGCTCATGCTGTCGGAACTTCCACCGCAATGGATATCAGCAGCAAATATGGGGCATACGCCAGCCTGGGACTGACACTGAATGGAATCTTCACTGCACTGCTCACACCTACGATCCTTCGATTATTAGGTGTCTTGTAAAAACAAAATCTCTTGATTTTCCGTTATATAAAGAGTTAAACGCAAAAAGCAATTTTATGATTCCATTTAAAGATATCACATTAGCAGACAAAGACACAATCACCTCATTCACGATGAAAAGTGATCGCCGCAATTGCGATCTTTCATTCTCCAATCTTTGCAGCTGGAGATTCTTATACGACACTCAATTCGCAGTGGTCGACAACTTTCTGGTATTCAAGTTCTGGGCGGGAGAACAACTCGCTTATATGATGCCCGTAGGTACAGGAGATTTGAAAGCAGTATTGTGGGAGCTGATAGAAGATGCCCGCAAAGAGAACCAGCATTTCTGTATGCTGGGAGTGTGCAGCAATATGCGCGCTGATCTCGAAACCATCCTTCCGGAACAGTTCACTTTCACAGAAGACCGCGACTATGCGGATTATATTTATTTGAGAAGTGATCTTTCTACGCTGAAAGGGAAGAAATTCCAGGCGAAAAGAAATCATATCAACCGGTTCCGCAACACTTATCCGGATTACGAATACACACCGATTACCCCGGACCGTATTCAGGAATGTCTGGATCTGGAAGCAGAGTGGTGTAAAGTGAATAATTGTGACCAACAGGAGGGGACAGGCAACGAACGTCGCGCCCTGATTTATGCTCTCCACAACTTCGAGGCACTCGGACTGACGGGAGGTATCTTGCATGTGAACGGTAAAATCGTCGCATTCACATTCGGTATGCCTATCAATCATGAAACGTTCGGCGTACATGTAGAAAAAGCGGATACCAGTATTGAAGGTGCGTATGCCATGATTAATTATGAATTTGCCAACCGGATTCCCGAACAATATATCTATATCAACCGGGAAGAGGATTTAGGTATTGAGGGTTTACGCAAAGCCAAACTGTCTTACCAGCCGGCAACGATTCTGGAAAAATATATGGCTTGCCTCAAAGAGCATCCCATGAATATGGTAAAATGGTAAATCCATTATAAATATGATGATAAAGGAGCAAGTAAAAGCATTGTGGAAAATCTGTTTTGACGATAGTGAAGAATTCGTTGAAATGTACTTCAGACTGCGCTATAAAACAGAGGTGAATGTCGCCATCCAAAGTGGCGATGAGGTAATCTCTGCGCTTCAGATGCTTCCTTATCCGATGACTTTCGGCGGAGAAACAGTGCAGACTTCCTATATTTCAGGAGCCTGCACGCATCCCGATTTCCGAAGCAAAGGGGTCATGCGAGAGCTTTTATCACAGTCTTTCGCCCGGATGCTGCGGAATGGAGTACATTTCAGTACATTGATACCGGCAGAGCCCTGGTTGTTCGACTATTATGCCCGCATGGGATATGCTTCCGTATTCAAGTATTCAACTAAAGAGATCGTTTTGCCGGAGTTTATTCCTGCTAAAGAGATAGCGGTCAGTGTGGTTCCGGAATTTCAGGAAGAGATTTATTCTTATTTGAATAAGAAGCTTTCCGAACGGGCTTGCTGTATTCAGCACACGCTGGAAGACTTTCAGGTTATTATGACTGATCTTGCCATCAGCGGAGGATACTTATTTGTAGCCAGACAAGAAAACGATATCAAGGGGATGACTATTATATATAAAGGAGACAAACATATCATTATCAATGAGCTTTGCGCTGAAGATAAAGATGTGGAATATAGCCTATTGTATGCTATCAGGCAACACACCGGATATAAGTGCATGGTTCAACTCTTACCTCCCGAAGATCAACAGCCTCAACATCCGTTGGGCATGGCACGTATCATCAATGCCAAAGAAGTGCTGCAAATCTATGCCGCGGCTTTCCCCGAAGATGAAATGCAGTTGGAATTATCGGATAAACAACTGTCGGTAAATAACGGTTATTATTATCTGTGTAAAGGGAAGTGCATGTATAGTACCGAGCGACTGCCCGGTACACATATACAGATGAATATTAGCGAACTAACAGATAAAATACTCCAGCCGTTAAAGCCATATATGAGCTTGATGATGAATTAAGACACGAATTACACCACCTAGGAAGAGTACGAAAAAAGAGTTGCAGATAATTCCTTCATATCTTTACTTATTTATATTCATATCTGTTTCTAATACATATACCATTTGAGGGTCAATTTCCGCTGTACGTTCACCATCTCCCTGACGGGTGTGTTGCACAAAGAGGTGAAGTTTCCGCTGTTCCTTCCAGAGCTCCGTATCATGGGACGGTTCCCAGGCATCCACGGAAAAGTCGGTCAAATCCGTTATCGTCCATTTACTAATGCCGACGTCGGACGCATGTGCCATCGATACACGGCTTCCCCGTTCTTCGTCGCGGAAAATATAAAAGACTTCCCCACCCTCTACCACAATACGCGGACGGGCAATAGGTATCATTTTCGTACCGCCACCCTTCAAGGTAAAAGGTGTTTTGCGATCTGTGATCTGCCGTTGATACCATACTTTCCCATCGTTCCAGACGATACGATATTGGGGCACGTTACTGTCGGGATCCCGCCAATAAGTGGCTATATACGGATTTCCTTCTGCATCGGCACTCATACTTGTTTGATTAATCAACTCACAGTTTTGAGGCAAACGACAGGCATACTCTGCATTAGACAATTTGATAGGAAGTTCATATTGCTCTCCACTTGATTTATACCAAGTCACTCCATTATCAAACGAACGGGCATAACATATATCATGGTTTGTTTCCACATGCCAGCTTTCGCGCCACACCCACGAAAGATGGATGGTTCCTTTCTCATCGACATACATTTGCCAATAAGCATTCCGTTTATTTTCTCCGTCAATCAGTATATCCTGAATACGAGTCCATTTATGTTCTTTCAGCGAATAACGGTTCATCACCAAGTTACCACGACCGGAAGAACCGGAACGATAAACAAACAGTAAATCTCCTCCGGATAAAGAATAAAACTCCGGATAGGTTACATTTCCTTCATCAATTCCGGTCATCGGTATTTTATCTCCCAGTTCCAGAGAACCAGGAGCAATGCTCCGGCAATAATTCAGTTTATGTCCATGATGATCGAAAGACACGTGTATGTAACCTTCTCCATCCACCATCATACTGATTACATTATGAGCATCCTTTACATTTCCCTGATATTGGGTGCGGTGTAAAGTCCATTGTTTCGAATCCAGTTTCCGTTTTCCAAGTATCAGATAGCCGTCGTTATCGTAATAACTGATATATTGTTCCTCACCGTGCGTCACCAGCGAGTTATTCCGAAAGACCGTCGTATTGACCGAAGTACAGCTATATCCCTTTCCTACTTCCACCAAACGCTGGGAACAGACAAGAGTAGGAACAAGTATTATTCCGCAAAGTAGTAGTAATATCCGTTTCATGCTTATCTTCTTTTTTATTTGTCAAAGATGGAAAGAGTCCATTTTTCATGCCAGGGAATTGTTATCTTTCCGTCTTTTACAAGTACAGGCAGCCATACATAGCGGGAGTCTTCCAAGTCTTTCTTTTTCCAGCGGTCGAACATAGCGATGTATGCGTCCTTCTTTCCGATAACAGGCTGAACGTAAGTACTCTGCGCGTAAAACGTTTTATCCGCATCCGGTCCCGTACAAGGATTACCGATCGTTTTCCACGTTCCCATAATAGAATCGGCCACTGCTATTTCGGCCACATTCGGATCCCAGCCTGTGCAACCGGAGCTTAACATATAGTATTTACCATTATATTTAAACACAGCCGGAGCTTCACGAGACTCTTTGACGAAATTACGAGTAAACCGTCCGCTGGGTTTCAGATAATCATCAGTCAAAAGACTAATATACATGGTTTCATTATTTTCCGAAGAATAGAACTGATAAGCACGTCCGTCATCATCCACAAAAACTGTCTGATCACGGCTCATCGCATTGTTCGGACGGAAACTTCCCTGATAGACGAACGGTCCGACAGGAGAATCGGCAACCGCCACGCCGGCACAAGCCTTACTGTAATCGGCACTTTCCACATGTGCCCACATTACAAACTTACCGGTCTTCTTATTAAAGATGACTTTCGGACGTTCCAACACTTTGGACGGATGCAGGTCATGATTCGGATCGTCTTTGACTGCCGGAAGCACAATTCCTTCAAATTTCCAATTCAGCAAGTCTTTAGAAGAGTAACAACCGACTCCGGTCACGTCTGTACGATAACACTCCCACGTAGCCCAGTCCGGCAAAATCGTTTTTCCTTTCTTGTATTCACCATACCAATAGTAAGTACCATTGTGATAAAGAAGTCCGCCACCATGGGCATTGATCGGATTTCCATCCGTATCATTCCACACTTGTCCGGGGATAAATGCTGTGTTCTTTTGTGCCTGCATTGATACAGGTAGTAACAACGCACAAACGACTCCTGATAATATACACTTGATTATTCTGCAATGTCTATTCATATTCATGATATTAAATAAGATTTCTTGTTTACAAAGATAGATGATACATTAAATATAAAGGTACACTTATGTGTCAAAAAAGGACTAAAAAACAATCATTCTCCGCTAAATGCACGATATTACAGAGCATTTGCACTTCGATTTTAGCCTGCGTTTACCATATAATACGATAGGGATAGGGATTTCACCTATCAGTTCACTCAATAAAAAGAACCTACCCGATTTCAACACAAAGTGATTTTCTGGTCGAGCAGGTCATTTATATATACACATAAAATGCTTTTCTGATAATCCGGTTTCCTAATCCTATATGGCACTTCTCTATCTATGCTTCTGAAAACATACCTTACCTGCTTCCTTATCCATTACTAACTACCCTCTCTTTCATTAATAACAAACTTTCTTTTGATTATAGGTAAACTTCCTATTACCAGTATGTAAACTTACTTTTCAATAAATGCAATCTATAAATGAAAGTTGCGTTTATAAAAACAAAACTTGCAATTATATAAATGGAAGTTTCATTTATATAATCAAAGCTTGCATTTATAGTTTTCTTATAATGCAAAGAAAGTTTGGGTCCTATACAAAGGAAGTTTATCCCTTATAGAAAAGAAGTTTTCCTATAATAGTTTGGAAGCTATCTATTAACACTTCTTCTGCCAACTATAGATGAAAGAGTTAGCAGAAGACTGGACAAGCTGTGAAAGCCAGAATAGAAAGGTGAAAGGAAGGTGAAAGCCAGCCCTTCACCCGCTAATGCCGATGAACAGGGCATTGTGAAAGGTGAAGGGTGTTTTCTTGAATATGATTATTTTAGTATACCAGCGTAAGGCAATGTCTGCAACCACAACTGAATGAATTATATCCACGAAACATTTCTCAAATATGGTTTCATTCAAAGAATAAAGAAAGCAGTCTATATTGTTTATATTCAAACAATTATTCATAGCACAATTTGTGTAGCATAAAAAGTGCTACATAAATTATGCTATAAATATTGATTCTATCAAACTTTTACCGAACAATCATTGCCACATGATCCCACAACAAACGATAGAGATATCATCTATTTGTTTACCAATACAGCACCTCCCTGTGGAAGAATCTCCAGCTGCACTTTACCGTTCTCTTTCACTTTCAACGGCACTAGCTGTGGTGCTCCTTTTTTATCATCCTTATACAAAGAAACTGTTTTTCCGGCAAACATCTCTAAATCCAGTTTCAACTTCAACGTTTCTTTTCCTGCATTCACAGCAGCCAGATACCAAGTATCATTGTGACGACGTGCCAACACGACATATTTTCCAGGATATCCATCAATGAAGCGTGTCTCGTCCCAAGTGGTAGGAACCGCTTTCATATAGTCCATACAAACAGGAGAAACATCTTCCAGGTTGTTGGGAGCAAGCGCAAAGTTTTGTACCGGATTCTGGAATAATACGGTAGTGGCCAGTTGGAATATATCAGTAGTGCGGCGGGTAGTTCCTCCGTCATTGTTGCGGTTCAGTCGTTTGTTCAGGAAACAGCCGCCGAATTCCATGCTGCCCACTGCATTGCGGATAAACGGATGCAGACAAGCATTAAAAGCCTCTTTATCGCAGAAGTGCTGGTTGAATACCATATTCTCGGATGCCAGTACGGCTTCACTACCTACATAATTCGGATACATACGTTCCCATCCGCGAGGGATTGTACAACCGTGGAAGATCACCATCAGGCCGTGATCGTCGGCATCACTCAAGATATCTTCATATAGGCGCATCGTTTCTTGCTTGTCGCCACCAAAGAAATCGACTTTAATGCCTTTTACTCCAAGACTCTGTAACCATTTCATCTCCCGTTTGCGAATAATGGCGTTGTCCATGTGATTAACCGGTCCTTGCTCAATATCATTCCAATACCCGGAAGAGCTATACCATAAGAAGAGTTCCACGCCTTTACTACGTGCGTATTCTACCAAAGACTTCATGCGGTCGCGACCGATGTTCGTATCCCACCAGTTATCAATCAACGCATACTCATATCCCATTGCCGCAGCAAAATCAATATATCGCACCTGATCGTCATAGTTGATACTACCATCCTGCCAAAGAATCCAGCTCCATGTGCCGCGTCCGAAACGGTAGTCATATTTTGTTTCATAAAGAGGACGCACGACATCCCACGCAACAGTTGTTTCCACAATCGGTTTCAAAGTTTCGCCAACAGTTATGGTACGCCAGGGAGTAGCTCCCGGCAAGGCAAATGCCGGAGCAACCGTTCCGTTGCCGTTATTTTCTTCTGCCATCGGGAAAGCAACCGTATACAGATTACCTTCGCTCACATCGCTTAAACGTGAGCCGCAATATCGACTGTCCACTCCTGTCTCGCTGACCAGCACCCAACCATCGTCACCGATACGGAACAGGCAAGGGAATGTGTAACCATGCCCGTACTGGGAACGGTCACTCATCGGAGCATCTGCCTTGTATTCTTCCTCATAACTGGGTTTTGTGCGTTTCCATCCTATCATGGCATCGCTTTGCGGACACAAGAAAGTAGTAGTCTGTTGCGGAAAACGGAAACCGGTTTCTTCGGCAGTCACCGTTACACTTCCTTTTCCATCCTGACGCGGCAGGGTATAACGGAAAGCTACATCATTGTTGCTGACACGAAAGACAACATCTATTTTCTGTCCTTTCGGATTCTCAAAATGACAGTTCAGCTCGTTTGCCTGATAATGCACTTGTGAGGTTTTAATACGATCCTGATGGTAGACAGTATCAATCGGGGTGACCGTATGCCCTGTCAGTTTCATTCCTTTAGCAAAGTCACCGATATTCGTGTTCATACCTAAAGGTGATTTCTCCAGCATGGTTTTCCCATTATAGGTAATGGAATAACTTGGCTTTTCGGCAGGGGAAGTAAAGACAACCAATTGCAGTTTTTCATCCGGTCCTTTCACGACCACGTCTTGTGCCATCAGCGAAGTCAGACAGCAACCAGCCAGCAGAGCGCTTATTATCTTCTTCATATTATTCATGTTATTATGTTCTTCATTTATTTCCTGTTATTTCTCATTTGCCTTTTTTTATCCGGATCACCGTAAAAGAGTAGGCAGACAATTGGCAATCAAACTTTTCTGCCACTTCCACCGTATCTTCAACAGGTAGCGGAGTATCTGCCGGTTTACCGGTCAGTACGGTTCTCTTTGCAGAAGGCTGTATCACACCGATTCCGGAAAGGTCGACATGAGTATTCACCTCTACAGGAAGTAAGTTGACCAACTTCACTATTACATCTCCACTTGCCGAATCACGGACAATGGAAGAAGCAAAACGTTTCTGCACTTTATCGTCTTTATTATCCAAAGTGATCTTCGCCGGCAGATATTCGTTTCCGGCATTCTGTCCGTAGAGTTTCTGCACATAATATCCGGTGGTCGGTTTCACTTCCCGGTTATTGAAGTAAATCAAATCCGGATTCCATTGGGTATGTCCTTCTTTGGCGAGAAGAGGAGCATAGGAAGTCATGTGTACAACGTCTCCATTACGTTCCAAGGCAGCAAGATAAAGAGCTTCCGTCAGTGCAGTTTCGATATTCGCTTTTCGTCCCGGGATATGAGTCGCATATTCGCCCAGGTATACTTTTGTCTTTTTCGAACGGTCGTATTTATCGTAGAAATCCTGATTGTTCAGGAACCATCCCGGAGTCTGATAATAATGTTCGTCCACCATCGGCACACCCAGTTTGTCGGCCAGTTTCCATCCTTCTACGTAGTCTGTACCTTCATTGAACGGTCCTACCGTACCTACAACGACCATTTCAGGATATTTTTCTTTGATGGCATTAAATATCATTGTAAAACGTTCTTCGAAGATATCGGTGATGAGATCTTCATTTCCGATGCCAATGTATTTCAGGTTGAAAGGTTTCGGATGGCCTGCTTCGGCACGTACCTTTCCCCACTTTGTCTTCTTAGCGTCGCCGTTTGCCCATTCTATCAAATCAAGAATATCCTGAATATAAGCCCCCATTTCGCTCATTGGGATACCGCCTTGCTGTCCGCCTCTCAAGTCACCGTGACAGGCAGAGTTCTGGCAAGGAACACCAGCAGCCAATACCGGAAGCGGTTCTGCGCCAATATCTTCGCAGAATTGGAAATATTCAAAATATCCCAGTCCCATGCTTTGATGATATCCCCAAAGGTTACGTTGCGCCTTTCTTGCTTCTAACGGACCGACTGTGTTTTTCCATTGATAGATATTCTTCAGACCATCACCATGAGCCACACAGCCACCGGGAAAACGGATGAAACGGGGATGAATGTCAGCTAACACTTGAGCCAGATCCTTGCGGAGTCCGTTCTTGCGTCCTTTAAATGTATGCTGCGGAAACAGGGAAATCATATCCAGATTCAATTCTCCAGCAGATTGGGGAATGATTTCGAGGCGAGTATCTGCGGTTGCTTTGGCAGTAATCACTGTTTTATACGTTTTCCATTGGCGGGAAGATACAGTCAGAGAAGTCTCTCCACATATATTTCCTTCTCCATCTACCAAACGAACCTGTAATTTATTTGATTGCCCCTGCGGAACTCTCGCGAATATGGAAAAGTCATATTTCTCTCCGACATTCAGCGCGATACCATCAAAGCCCGTATTTTCTAACGCGGCTCCCGGTCGTTCTACATTCAATACGGCATAGTGCGGATTATTGGCATGAATAGGATCGGTAGTAGCAATAGTGAAAGTGGTTTTATCTCCTTTCAATGTCCACGAATGAGTACTATTCCAGTTCTTATCTCCTTCCCTGTCCGAAGGGTCATACTCGAAGTCGCGGTTTTGGATAAGTTCTGCATAGAGTCCTCCGTCTGCCGAATAATTAATATCTTCAAAGAAAGCACCCAACAAGACATCGCTGATGGTCTTGGCACGTTCGGGTTGTACGGTGACCGTTGCTTTTACAGGCTTCAAACCGGCAAAACGTTCTCCATCCTGTACCGGACGTTCTCCATGCAATGAGTTCCGATATTGATTCCAGCCATAATTCTTATTTAATCCATCTACCAAAGTCCACGCTACCCGGTTGATAGTTCCTTTCTGCTCCTCTCCGGCAACTACGGCTTTCACTCTTGTTCCGTTAAAATCGGAAGTAGTACGGGGATATTTCTGGCTGGTCCAGTTTATCAAGTCTTTAGAAGTGGCCTGACCGTATCCATCACGATCATTCAATTTCCAGGTACATATCCATTCGCCAGCGGGCGACTGTTTCAAATAAGGGTCGAGCATTTTCTTCTGTGATCCCCAACGGCTGTAATCACACCGGAGATATCCGTAGTTCCGGCCGACTTCAAACCAGTTTTCCTTATCCATGCTCCAGGCAAAACGAAGCCCGCTACGTCCGTCGTCTCCGGAAGTAGCGAAGGAAAAGAGATAAACCGAATCGGGGGTACTCGTCATTTCTTTGATTGCAGCTAAAGTGACTTGCTGAAACGACAAAAACAAGACAACTAAAAACAGGAATAATTTTCTCATGGTATCTATTGCATTAAGATTATCAATCGCAAAGTTAAGATTTTCATTATTCTAACTGATATATTTCAAGCTATAATTGGTTGTTTTACACTTAAAAATATATAAGAAACAAGTAAACAAGGGTAAAATATACACTTTTTCCAATATCGTATACTATTTTCCTGGATTACACTAGTGAATCCACCTTATCTTAATAACTCAAAAAAGACGAAAGGATGAATGTATTTATCTGGAAATAAAGACTACCCGCTTAAAATTCATTGAATTTGTAGATGAGAGGTGCCCAAATTTCCTTTCAACGAAATCATCTTCGCGACAAGAAGCTGTGGCGAGGATGATTTCTAATTTAGATGGGTTTTGATCTTCCTCCTTTAGATCAGAAACCTTCCGGTTTACCATACGCCTTGAAAAGGCGTTGCAATTCTTTTTGAGTAATCGGAATAACAGTGCCGTGGCGTGGATGGAAATCCATACTGATAGCATGGTCAATCACTTTGAAGTGTTCCAGATCAGCACTTTCCGTAAACTGGTATTTGCCTTTCATATACACATCATACATCAAGATATACTTATCCGAGCCAATCAATGGAAAGATGCCCGCACCCTCTACTGCATCCTTCGTCTGCTGCTTATAGTCATCTGATTCCGTCCACTGCCCGGAGGTCAGAGAGGAAGTAGTAGCCTTCTTAATGCCATTTCCATTCCCTTCCGTTTTATAGAATAGGTGATAAAGCCCGTCTTTATAAATGATGTCTCCGTCAATACATGACTTTTCGTTTTTCGGAAGAAACAGCGGTTTCGGTTCTCCTTCTATATCGGTGAAATCCTTGTTAGCATAAGCATAATAAATGATGTCCGGACCATTGCCATGTTGCATGGACCAATAGATCATGTATTTTCCGGCTTCCTTGTCATAAATCGTTTGTGGCGCCCACACACGTTTCAGGTTTTCCTGATCGGGATATTTCTTCTGGATATTCACGATATTGGAAGTCCAGTGTACAAGGTCTTTCGATTTCAGCAATACCATGGCGCGATTAGAACTCCATCCATTAGCAGATACCATATCTGTAACTACCATATAAAACGTCTTCCCGTCTTCACAACGTAAAATATGAGGATCGCGCACTCCGCCTGTTGAACTAATCACACGGGAATCAAGTACCGGTTGATTTCCATTCAAGGCTTTATAATTATATCCATCGAGACTAACAGCCATCCTGACGGCTTCTTCACTCATGCGATTGCCGGTGAAATAAACAAACAGGTAGGCAGATTGTTGGCAATATCCAGTCAACACTCCTACGAAGAGGAGTGCGAAAAGGATTATATTTTTCTTTATATCTATTATCATTTCAATACTTGTACATCAATAGTTTAGTAATTAAAGTCGGCAGATTTCACATACACCCGATATTCTTTAATCATGCCCGGATATTCTTTCTCGGCACGGGGCAGATAGCGGAAGCCAGTCACTGTTTCCACTTTACTCAAGTCAATCACCAATTGATGAGGATAAGGGACATTATCCACAGTCATCCAGAAAGTAGATTCCTGCAAATCGAATATTTTATCGGCTGTACGGTTGCCGCTGCGTGTTTCTTCACTATCGGCATAACGAATCTTCCAATGCTCACGAGATACCGGTTTGCCATCAGCTCCCAGGACATCGAACTCTGCCACTGCTGCGATGTTATCATTTGCTTGCGGAGAAAGCGCTTCCAAACAGAAATAACGTCCTTTCGCCGGAGCAGCAAATCGTACTTCCTGCCAGCCGTTGCCCGGAGTGAAAGCACCTTCGTGTGTTACTTTCTCACCTGCCAGTTTCAGTTTTTCTCCATCCTTGCGGTGTGTTTCGGGAGCTTTTTCACGAAGCATATCAAGAATAGGTTTCTTCAAGCCTTTGATAGAGGCTTTGGCAGGACCTTTCAGATCCAACACAAGAATTTCATTCTCTCCTTCTTTCAGCCAGCAACCCGGCATAAAGAGGGTCTGTTGTGGACCGATTTCCCAAAAACGTCCCATTGCATGACCGTTCACCCAAACCATACCTTTACCCCATGTGCTCATATCCAGAAATGTATCTCCTACTTTATCCAGTTTAAAAGTGCTCTTGTAGTAAGCAGGCATAGCCGGTAGTATTTTTGTATCGTTATATTTCTTGTCTTTAATAAAAGAATAATCTACTGGAAAGTTGTACACAGTCCAGTTTTTCAATTCCTTAACCTGATTACCCGAAACTAGTTCCACCTTTTCTGTAATACCTTTGCGGTCGTGAATGGATTTGTCAAAGTTGACACGTCCCATTGCTTCCACCAGAATATCCAGTTGCGTACCTTTCTTCAAAGCAGGCAAAGTCGTAGTAAATTCTCCTTTACGACGGTCCAAACGCGCCAGAAGTTTGCCGTCGGCATAGATTTGCGCCCAGTCGTGCACTTCCGTAATCTTCAAAACGGTTCCTGCGGGGGTTGCTTCAGGCAATGTGGTCCGATACAGAATAGTTCCCCATCCCTGATTGAATTGTTCCATCGGTTGAATATCCACTGTTTGTTTGGCTTCCGGCAAATTCGAGAATAGCGGAGCCACTTTATTAAAATGAATTTCGGGAATCTCAAGAACAGGCAAAGCGGCGGGGATTTCAGGCAATGATTCACTGGCCGGAAGATAGTTTTTCAATAAATTGCGAAGCAAGAAAAACTTTTCGGTCGTCCATCCGGCTTCACTGATCGGAGCGTCATAATCATACGAACTGCACATAGCGGAATAAGCAGGGTTGTTTGCACCTCCCCAATGACCGAAAGTCGTTCCTCCGTGAGTCATATAGAGACTGAAAGAAATATTCCGGTCGAGCATATCCTTGATGCCCTGTACCATATCTTTTGCAGGACGTGTTTCGTGTTTCCGTCCCCAATGGTCGAACCATCCGCTCCAGAACTCACTACACATCAATGGAGTTTCGGGACGAAGTTCTTTCAGTTTCTTAAACTGCTGGTCGATATTAGCTCCAGTTCCGAAATTCACAGTCCAAATCAAATCGTCGAGTGCATTATTGGTAAAGTTACTGCTCCAGTCACATTGAAACAGAGGCACATCGGTAAAACCGGATTCACGTACCAAATCACGCACGGCAGAAACGTATGGTTTATCGGTTCCGTAAGAGCCATACTCGTTCTCCACCTGAACCATGATAATATTTCCTCCTTTATTCACTTGCAACGGAGCCAATTGCTTACCGACTTCTTTCATAAAAATGCCTACCCGTTCCATGTAATAAGGATCAAGCGTGCGCAAAGCTACGTCTTTTTTCTTTAACAGCCACCAGGGAAGTCCTCCCATCTCCCATTCCGCACACACATACGGACCGGGACGGACAATGACGTACATTCCATGTTGCTGCGCAAGTTTACAGAAAGCGGCAATATCATTCTGCCCGGAGAAGTCGAACTTTCCTTCTTCCTGTTCGTGGATATTCCAGAAAATATAAATGCAAATCGTATTCATTCCCAATGCTTTGCACATCTCTATGCGATGACTCCAGTAAGCCTGTGGGATACGGGTGTAATGCAATTCAGCCGCCTTCACTACAAATGGTTTTCCATCAAGCAGGAATGTGTTCTTGCCCGCCTCAAATTTGTGGGCAGTGGTTTGCGCCTGTGCACTACTAAAGAGAATAACTGTAAAAAGTACCAGTAAAGCAATAATTTTGTTTTTCATGGTTTATTCAAAAATAGAATTTTAATAGTATACGGCAAAGGTAGGCGATTCACCTAAAAAGGAGGGCATAATTATCATTCAAAAAGGGTTAGAAATAAAGCAAAATAGCGCCAATTGGCGCTATTTTGCTTTATTTCATTTATTCCCGATCGCAGAAATACCTGGCAGAAACATAACCATTAAGTCACAAAAGGATTATCCATATCTATTGTTATTGCCCTAAAGATAATAAATAAAACACCAATGGTCAAATAATGATAGTCATAAAACAACCCTCATTATTTGACCATTGGCTTATCACTATAAAATCAGTTTTCTTTTGTCAGCAGACTTTCCAATTCTTCCGCGTTCAGACGAAGATAAAATTGCCCGCGATAGGCTACGGAGATACCGCCTGTTTCTTCCGAAACAATAATAGCATGAGCATCCGACTGTTGAGAGATTCCCATTGCTGCGCGATGTCGCAAGCCCAGTTCTTTCGGTATATTCAAATCATGGGATACAGGAAGAATACATCCTGCCGCCTTGATACGTTTTTTGCTGATTACCATTGCGCCATCGTGCAACGGACTATTCTTGAAGAATATATTTTCGATTAAACGTTGGTTGATCGCCGCATCAATCAGCTCGCCCGTACGGACGACTTCGTCTAAAGGAACGTTATGCTCAATGACAATCAATGCACCGACTTTTTGCTTCCCCATATTCAAACAAGCCATTACCACCGGCATGATATCGTCATGCTTCAACGACTCTTTTTTCGAACCGTTAAAGAGACGGGCCAGTGCGCTGACATGTCGGTGAGATCCCAAAGTCAAGAGAAAACGGCGTATCTCATCCTGAAAAAGAACAATCAACGCGATCACACCCACATTCATCAATGTGTCGAAAATAGAGCCCAACAATTTCATTTCCAGCACTTGCGTCACCACCAGCCAGATCAGGATAAAAACCAGAATTCCGGTGAACACCTTGATAGAACCGGAAGCTTTCATCAATTTGTAGGTATAGTACAAAACAAAAGCTACCAGCAGAATATCGATAAAATCTTTTATGCCAAACTCAAAAAACATGCACCCTCCTCTTATTTGTCATATCCACTCTCTATTTTTAATTTCTCTGTGATCCGGACAGCTTCCACCGCTTCACGCACATCATGCACCCGCAGGATATGCGCTCCTTTCATTAACGCAACAGTGTCCAATACGGTTGTCCCGTTCAATGAATCTTGCGGGGTTCCTCCCAACAATTTATAAATCATTGATTTCCGTGAAACTCCCACTAAAACAGGAAGTTCGAAGATATGAAACTCTTCCAGATGTGCCAATAGTTCATAATTATGTTCCAGTGTTTTTCCGAATCCGAATCCCGGATCGAGAATGATATCTTTCACTCCCAAGTCGCGAAGTTGCTGCACTTTACGGGCGAAATACAGGAAAACATCTTTTATCAGATGATCATAAGACGGTTCTTTCTGCATATTTTGGGGAGTTCCCTGCATGTGCATCATTATATAAGGTACTCCCAAGTCGGCTACTGTCTGAAACATCCGGTGATCCATTTCACCGGCAGCTATGTCATTAATAATAGCCACTCCATATTCTTTCACACATTCTTCCGCCACATCAGCCCGGAAAGTATCAACGGAAATAATGGCTTCGGGATGATTACGATTCAGGATCTCCAAACCGGTGCGCAGTCTTCGCATCTCTTCTTCAGCAGAAATATGTTCGGCATTCGGTCGTGAAGAATAGGCTCCTATATCAATTATTGAAGCACCTTCATCAAGTATCTGCCGGGCCCGGGCAGCAATGTCTTCTTCAGTCTGCATCCGGCTGCCGGAATAAAAAGAATCGGGAGTAACATTTAAAATTCCCATCACCTGCGGAGTAGCAAGATCGAGCAACCGCCCTTTTACATTTATATAAATAGGAGATATAGGTTTCATCATTGACAACATTCCTTTTAGATCGCCTACAAATGTAGATAAAAAAAGCAAGTATTCGTACTAAAAAGAAGAAATAAACGTATATTTGCAAACTATAGAAGAACCCGAAAAATTCATACCATGAGCCGATTAACCCTATTTCGCGTAGGATTTCTTTTCCTCATTTTGTTCTTTACCACTACTGCTAAAGCTCAAAAAGAGGCTGAAACTTTCAATGTTGACTCTACTCTCTATGAATATTATCAACGTTGTCAAGAATACTTGTTAGAGCCTGTTGTACTTAATATGTCCGACACTTTATTCCGAATGGCCGGCGAACGGCAGGACGAACGAATGCAGGCAGTAGCCATAGCTACTCAACTGGATTATTATTATTTCCAGGGAACCAATGAAGACAGCGTAATCCACTATACCAACAAAGTAAAAGAATTCGCCAAGGCCACTCATCAGCCTAAATACTATTACTTCGCATGGGCGAACAGATTAATCACCTATTACCTAAAAACAAGCAGAACAAACATAGCACTTTATGAAGTGCAAAACATGTTAAAAGAAGCTCAAGAAGAGGATGATAAGACCGGCCTCTCCCGTTGCTATAACATCATGTCGCAAATCTACACCATCAAAAGATTCGATTCGATGGCGTTCGAGTGGCGATTGAAAGAAATCGAGCTGACTGAAAAATACAAGATCGAAAACTACAACATCTCCCAGACTTATGCCCAGATAGCCAACTATTACATCAACCAGAAAAAGCAAAAAGAAGCATTGGCTGCTGTGGAAAAAGCCATTGCAACTGCCAATTCCTCTACGCAACAAATATCTGCCAAGTTGGAATTCGTAAACTACTACAGCAAGTTCGGCGACTTTCAAGCTGCCGAAAAATTACTGAAGGAGTGTCAGGCAGCATTTGAACAGGACAAAAGACTGGAGTCTATCAAAAAGAGACTGTATAATATAGAATGTTTATACTACCAGCAGACCAAACAATATCAGAAAGCGCTGGAAGCCGCAAAGATGCAGGAAAAAGAAGAACGCCGTTTAAGCGAAAGCATACTTAGCAGCAGCCATTATCGCACACAGGGAGAAATCTACCAAAAGATGGGGAATATGAACCTGGCGGTCAAATATCTGCAAATGTACATCAACGCGGATGACTCTTTGAAAATAGCCAATGAGCAAGTGGCCAGCAGTGAATTTGCCACCTTATTAAATGTAGAAAAGCTCAATGCCGAAAAGAAAGAACTCATGCTTCAGGCACAAGAGAAGGAGTTGCATAATAAAACAACCTTGATTATTTCATTGATTATTTTATTAGGTATCTTATTCATATTCCTTTATAGAGAAAACTTCCTGAAACGCAAACTGAAAGTTTCGGAAGCCGAACTTAAAACAAGGAATGAAGAACTTATGGTATCGAGGGAAGAATTGCGTAAAGCCAAAGATATAGCGGAGGCAAGCAGCCGGATGAAAACAACGTTTATCCAAAGCATGACGCACGAAATCCGCACACCGCTCAACTCTATCGTAGGCTTCTCGCAGGTATTAAGCGACCATTACAGCAACAGTCCGGAAACACAAGAGTTTGTCAATATCATCAAAAGCAACAGCAACGACTTGCTTCGACTGGTGACTGATGTGCTCACGCTGTCCGAACTGGATCAATATGAACAACTGCCCACTGACGCCGAAACAGACCTTCATGCAATCTGTCAACTTGCATCTGAAGTTGCCAAAGATAACACGCAGAAAGATGTGGAGGTTTTATTCGAACCTGAAAGAGAAAGCCTGCTCATACGCAGTAATTCGGAACGTATATCACAAGTATTGAACAACCTGGCACATAATGCCGCTAAATTTACGACTCGTGGCAGTATTCGCATCGCTTATTCCGTATTGGAAGCAGAAAAGAAAATTGAAATCAGCGTCACCGATACAGGAACAGGCATCCCGAAAGACCAACAGGAAGCAGTATTTGAACGTTTCTACAAAATGAACTCTTTCACGCAGGGCACCGGGCTCGGACTTCCGATATGCCGGAGTATTGCCGAAAAGTTAGGAGGCAGCCTCCGGATCGACACTTCTTACACAGAAGGATGCCGGATGATCCTGACTCTTCCTTTGATATATGCCTAAGCAAAAAACTGTCCGAACTCCCATTAAATCCGAAAGAATAGCCTATCTTTGCAACGTTTTAAATAAAAGATCAGGTTATGAAACTTTCTGCTCTTTACCAGATTTTTCTGGATTGCCAATCAGTAACTACTGATAGCCGGAACTGCCCGGACGGTTCTTTGTTTATCGCCTTGAAAGGTGAGTCGTTCAACGGTAATGCATTTGCCAAATTAGCGCTGGACTCCGGATGCGCGTTTGCCATTATCGATGAAATACAGTATGCCGTAGAAGGCGATCAACGATATATACTTGTAGACGACTGCCTGCAAACCATGCAGCAGCTTGCCAACTATCATCGCCGCCAACTCGGAACGCGAGTGATCGGCATTACGGGCACTAATGGAAAGACAACCACCAAAGAGTTAATTTCCAGCGTTCTCTGCCAAGCCCACAATGTACTTTATACTTTAGGTAATCTCAACAACCACATCGGCGTACCGACTACCCTGCTACGGTTAAAACCGGAACATGACCTTGCCGTCATTGAGATGGGCGCCAACCATCCGGGGGAAATCAAGTTTCTTTGCGGAATAGCCGAACCGGATTATGGGATTATCACTAACGTAGGCAAAGCTCATCTGGAGGGATTCGGTTCTTTCGAAGGAGTTATCAAAACCAAAGGAGAGCTTTATGATTTCCTCCGCAAGAAAGATGCCATCACCTTTATCCATCACGATAACCCCTATTTGATGAATATCTCACAGGGATTGAACCTGATTTCTTATGGAACAGAAGATGATCTCTATGTCAATGGCCGGATTACCGGCAATTCGCCTTATCTTGCTTTCGAATGGAAAGCCGGTAAAGACGGTGAACTCCATCAAGTCTGTACACAGTTGATCGGAGAATATAATTTCCCGAATGCCCTGGCTGCAATCACTATCGGACGTTTCTTCGGAGTGGAAGCAAAGAAGATCGATGAAGCTCTGGCAGAGTATACGCCACAGAACAACCGTTCCCAACTTAAAAAGACGGAAGATAACACGCTTATCATTGACGCATACAACGCAAACCCAACCAGCATGATGGCTGCCTTGCAAAACTTCCGGAACATGACAGTCCCTCACAAGATGCTCATATTAGGAGATATGCGCGAACTAGGTGCTGATAGCCCGGCCGAGCATCAGAAAATCGTTGACTACATCAAAGAAAGTGATTTTGAGAAAGTATGGCTCGTGGGAGAACAGTTTGCCACAAGTGAACATTCTTTTAAAACTTATGCAGATGTGCAGGAAGTTATAAAGGATTTGCAAGAAGATAAACCCAAAGGATATACCATTCTTATTAAAGGTTCCAATGGGATCAAGCTTAGTTCAACGGTAGAATTTCTATAAAGCCGGAATGGTAAACTTCAAATGATAAACGGTGAATAATGGTTGACTATATCATATCCATTATTCACCGTTTATTATTTGCCATCGTTCACGGCTCATCGTTCACCTTTGTTGTTCATAGGTTGCCTTTTACTATTTATTTTCATCCTCGGCCGTACGACATAATAGGCCACTAAACTAGCCAGAATCGCCCCTGTTGTATTGGCCGCAAAATCCAACCAGTCACCACCCCGGTAAGTAGTACAGTATTCCTGCAGCAACTCTACACAACCGCTGAAAAGCACCGGACAAAGGAACGCACCTACCCACGCATGCCACATGGGAGCATGATCCCTGCGATGTGCACGCAAAAACTCCAGCCACAACATTCCCGACATACCGAAATACATACAAACATGAACCAGTTTATCTAAATTGGGAATTTCATTCAAATCCGTCTTAGGCGGTTTAAAGAACGACAGATAAATCACTGTCAAAATGATAAAAAGCGAGATAGGATATTTCTTAATATAAGATAGCATATCTAAATAATATTACAATTTTCGTGCAAATATAAGTATCATTTTCTATATTTGCACTTTAACTCGCATATTTTATAACGATTTGTAAGATAAAACAAGATTTATGGCAAAAATTGATAGAGCGAACTTCGGCAGCAAATTAGGGGTCATACTCGCTTCTGCCGGCTCTGCAGTTGGGTTGGGTAATATATGGAGGTTTCCATACGAAACAGGAAATCATGGAGGTGCCGCTTTTATACTGATCTATTTAGGTTGTATCTTTCTCTTGGGACTGCCTATTATGATTGCCGAGTTCCTGATAGGGCGCCGATCAAGAGCCAACACTGCAAGAGCGTATCAAACATTAGCTCCGGGAACGCATTGGCGTTGGGTAGGACGCATGGGAGTATTAGCAGGATTCCTGATACTTAGTTATTATGCAGTAGTAGCAGGATGGACACTTGAATATATTTTTGAGGCTGCCACCAATGGCTTTGCCGGAAAAAACTCCGGAGAGTTTATCTCTTCTTTCCAACAATTTTCCAGTAGCCCGTGGCGACCGGTCGTATGGCTGGTAGCATTTTTATTGATTACTCATTTCATCATCGTGAAAGGAGTAGAAAAGGGGATTGAAAAGTCTTCGAAGATTATGATGCCTACCTTGTTTATCATTATCCTTATACTGGTAGTTTGTTCGGTCACTCTGCCGGGAGCTGGTGCGGGTATTGAATTCCTGCTCAAACCCGATTTTAGCAAAGTGGACGGAAATGTGTTTTTAAGTGCTATGGGACAAGCTTTCTTCTCTTTGAGTCTGGGTATGGGATGCCTTTGCACCTACGCCTCTTATTTCAGTAAAGAAACCAACCTGACTAAAACAGCTTTCAGTGTAGGAATCATTGATACTTTTGTGGCAATACTAGCCGGATTTATCATCTTCCCGGCAGCCTTTTCGGTTGGCATACAACCGGATTCAGGTCCCAGTCTGATCTTTATCACGCTGCCTAATGTATTCCAACAGGCATTTAGCGGAGTCCCCGTATTAGCATACATATTCTCTGTAATGTTCTACGCATTGTTGGCGATGGCTGCTTTAACTTCTACCATTTCTTTGCACGAAGTAGTAACCGCTTATCTTCACGAGGAGTTTAATCTTTCCCGTGGAAAAGCAGCAAGGTTAGTCACCGGCGGTTGTGTCTTCCTCGGAATATTCTGTTCATTATCATTAGGAGTCATGAAAGGATTCACCGTTTTCGGACTGGGAATGTTCGATCTCTTCGACTTCGTAACAGCTAAAATCATGTTACCACTTGGCGGACTGTGTATCTCCCTCTTTACCGGATGGTATCTGGATAAAAAGATTGTATGGTCAGAAATTACCAATGACGGCTCGTTAAAGATACCGGTATACAAGCTTATCATCTTTATATTAAAATATATCGCACCAATCGCCATCTCACTGATATTTATCAATGAACTTGGGCTAATCAAGCTATAATGTGGAAAGACTTCCTTTATTATACTAAAACCGAACGACAAGGCATTATCGTCCTTGTCGTTCTTATTTTAGGAGTATATGCAGCTCCTGAACTCTTTGCCTTTTTCACTCGTACCGAAGATACCGACTGCACAGAGAATGAGAAATCCGATCAAGAGTATAATGACTTTGTTGCCTCTCTCCGGGAAACAAAACCTCACAACAGGTTTGGTCATTCTTTTCCATCAACCCCTCAAAGGGAAATCAAGCTTACGATGTTTGATCCGAACACCGCGGACTCTACTACTTTCCTTTCACTCGGATTACCGTCGTGGATGATAAAGAATATCCTGCACTATCGCCATAAACAAGGCAAATTCCGCCATCCGGAGGATTTTCGGAAGATATACGGACTCACAGAAGAACAATACCAAACTCTTCATCCTTATATCCAAATTACAGAAGATTTCAGTTCGAAAGATAAAGATACAATACGATTATTAACCGTACAAAGCATACAACGAGACACACTTGTGAAATACCAACCGGGAACTGTCGTCAGCCTCAACTCTGCTGATACCACCGAACTTAAAAAGATTCCGGGAGTCGGGAGCAGCATTGCCCGGATGATCGTGAATTACCGCGAACGACTGGGGGGCTTTTGCCGGATAGAGCAGTTACAGGAGATTCATCTAAAAGCAGAAAGACTCCGCCCGTGGTTTTCTATTGACACCCATCAGATATACCGTATCAATTTAAACAAAGCCGGTATGGAACGAATGATGCGTCATCCATATATAAACTACTATCAAGCGAAGGTCATCATAGAATATCGGAAAAAGAAAGGAATCTTAAAAAGTCTGAAGCAATTATCCCTTTATGAGGAGTTCACTCCTATTGATCTTGAACGGATCGAGCCTTACATTTGTTATAATAAATAAAAAAAGATGCATTCCTATCACACCAGACAAGAATGCATCACACACAAACAAAACAAACACTCTACTATCATCTTCACAGACTTCCGTAGAGAAGCGACTATAAATATATAGCTAAAAGATAGAACACTTGCAAGGCTCTACCTTTTTGGTATACATTTTTAGAAGTTAGGTTCTCTAATTAATATTTTTTAATCATACCATCCACCATATGGACTGTCCGGTCCGTAATTTTGGCAAGTCCCTCGTCATGCGTCACTATGACAAAAGTCTGCCCCAGACGGTCCCTCAAATCGAAGAACAGTTGATGTAAATCTTCTTTATTATGTGTATCCAGACTACCGGATGGTTCGTCTGCCAGAATAACTGCCGGGTCGTTAATCAAAGCCCGCGCTACCGCTACCCGTTGTTTCTCACCTCCCGACAGTTCATTCGGTTTATGAGAAGCCCGGTCAACCAGTCCCATGAAATCCAGAATCTTCGTGGCACGGTCATTTGCCTCTTTGGAAGAAACGCCTGCAATGAGAGCGGGAATCATCACATTTTCCAATGCCGTAAACTCCGGCAACAGTTGATGAAACTGGAAAACAAAACCGATATTCTTATTACGGAACGCAGATAGTTCTTTCTCTTTCATCCGGCTTACTACTGTTCCGTCAATCTGCACCGTACCCGCGTCCGGTTCATCGAGAGTGCCCATGATTTGCAACAAAGTCGTTTTACCGGCACCGCTCGGACCTACGATACTGACAATTTCTCCTTTATTGATTTCCAGATCAATGCCTTTCAACACTTGTAATGAGCCGAAACTCTTCGTTATACCTTCTAGTTTTATCATAATAGCCTTTATAATCGTTTAATGACATATTCAGCCAGATAGCACCCAAACACGGCCGGCATATAACTGACTGTTCCACACGTCGATTTCTTATTCTGTTCATCATCCGTCAGCAACACGGCTTTCGGATCGGCTTGTTCCGTACTGAACACTACCGGAAGTTTCCGTTTCATTTCCATCTTCTGCAAGCGTTTCCGTACCGCCTTGCTCAAACCGCAATGATACGTCTCCCAAAGATCGGCAAAACGAACTTGGGTGATGTCACTCTTCGCTCCTGCTCCCATACTGGAAACAATCTTTATACGACGTTTCATCGCCTCATAAATCAGAAAGCATTTCGGACTGATTGTATCAATAGCATCTACTATAAAATCATATTGATTGGCATCCAGCAGTTCCGGTATATTCTCATCTTTCAGGTAGACGGGCAGAACGGTCAATTCGATATCCGGATTTATATCTTTATAACGGGCAGCCAATACTTCCGCTTTCGACATTCCCAGTGTGGAATGCATGGCCGGCAACTGACGATTCATATTGGTAGGCTGCACTGTATCGGCATCTACAATCGTCATCCGTCCGACTCCTGCGCGGCAGATCATCTCGGCGGCGTAAGCCCCCACTCCACCCAATCCCACGACCAATACGTGCGCGTTCCGGATGCGTTCCATCTTTTCCTCTCCTAACAGGAGTGCTGTTCTCTGTTGCCAGTCGTATCTTTCCATCAGTTTTTCTTTAACCATTTATAGAACCATTTACCCACTTTCTCATAATGTTGAGACTCATTATGCCCGCGAGGATCAGAGAATGACACAATTTCCTGCGGTTCTCCAAACTGATCGGGATAGATGATAATCAAACTATTATTAGAGAAATATTTTCCCAGTTGCGCCGGCAGACGTTCAAAAGAGGTATCGTAAGAGATAGACCCGCGACGGGCAGAAACAACCACCAGCAAGTGGTCATAATTCACCTGTCCTGTCAATAACAGGAGATCTTCCCATTCTTCCAGGATGGAAAATTCTGTCGGGGTACCTGCATGTCTTTTCTTCACCAGTTGCTGAAGGCGCATCAATGTACGCTCATTGGCAAAGAAATGCACCCGACAGCCGAGGATGCTTCCCATACGGCAGAAATGTTCCACCCACTTTGAGAACCCCGATTCATATTCAGCCTTTGGCGGAACGGCAATATTAATTCGGCGCAGGGTGTTAACCGGCATCAGGAATTTGGCAATCATCACTTCACGATGCGTACCTTTCAATAGGCTTTCAGCCAGATGTCCGAAGAAAGAGTCGACAATATTGGCCTTCCGGTGCAGACCGATCACAACATCCGTAGCTTCATATTCTTTAATCGTATGGATAATCCCCGAAGCAATATTCAAATCATAACGGCTCACCATCGTGACAGGCACATCGGCGGCAGCAGCAATCATGGCAGCCTTCTCCAAATTCCGTTTACCCTGCTGCTCTTTCTTCTCCGAACTGTTATTATCATTAATCACATTCAATGCCACCAATGCATTCTTTTGCTTGGCATCCTTTATCACCAAAGCCAGATTAACCAAATCTTCAATCGTCTCCGGATTAGCGACCGGAATCAGTATCTGTTCCTTATTTATCTGTTTAGCTTCTTCTTCCGCTTGCACATTTTCATCCAGAGCGAAACAGCGGGCCGAACGTTCGGTCACCAAAGAACTGATGACGCAAGTGAAAAGTATCATCACTACCGTACCGTTCAATACATCATCATTCAACAAGCGTTCTCCATTCTCCATAATAATTTCGTGGCCGATCAGTACTGCTGCCAGTGTAGCCGCAGCCTGCGCATTACTCAAGCCGAATATCATGCTCCGTTCATTCGACTGCATCCGGTATATCTTCTGCGTGATCCAGGCAGCCAACCATTTACTAAAAGTCGCCACTACTGTCATTACAATAGCCACCTTCAATGCTTCACCTCCGGTAAACAGGCTCCTTACATCAATAATCATCCCGACGCCAATCAGGAAATAAGGAATAAACAAGGCATTTCCCACAAACTCCAGGCGGTTCATCAAAGGAGATACATGAGGAATCAAACGATTCAACACCAAGCCTGCCAGAAAAGCACCTAAAATTCCTTCCATTCCCACGAATTCCATCAACCCTCCTCCAAGGAAAACCATTGCCAGCACAAACACAAACTGCATCACGCTGTCATCATACTTCCGGAAGAACCAACGCCCGATACGGGGAAAGAAGAAAACAATCAGGAATCCGAGAAAAGCCACTTTTGCCACAAGAAACACCCAGAACCAACCATCAACAGTGCCTTTAAACATACCACCTATGACGGCAAGAATAATCAAAGCAAGGGTAACGGTGACAGCCGTTCCCCCAATGGTTATATTGACGCTGCGCAAACGCGACAATCCATAACGGCTAATAATAGGATAGGCTATTAAAGTATGGGAAGCGTACATACTTGCCAATAACACCGCCGTGAGAAAGCCATAACCCAGCATACTCATACTACTCCATATTCCCAACGCCATCGGAATCAGAAAGGTGAGCCAGCCGAACACAACACTTTTCGTCCGGTTTTTCTTAAAGTCCTCCATATCCATTTCGAGTCCGGCAAGAAACATGATATAATATAATCCCACTTTGCCGAAGAGTTCGAAACTGCTGTCACGGTCGAGCACATGAAAGCCGTGTTCGCCAATCAATACACCCGCCAGAATCATGCCTATAATATGAGGTATATGAAGACGTCCGAGGATCATCGGAGCAAAGAGAATGATAATCAATACCAAAAAGAATACCCAAGTCGGGTCGGTTATCGGTAAGGTTAAATTAAAATCAAACAGGTTCATAGGCTGTGGCTTTAGGAATTCAATGCAAAGGAACAAAAAAGTTTGCAGAATCACAATGAATGTCCAGACGTATTATTCAGCAGTCAATTACTTACTTTACTACTTTTTTTCCCCCGCTTACCTATCAAGATCTATTTCGTTAGGCACTTTTATTTCGTTCTACTATAGTGTCTCTTGCGTATGACTATAGTTATACGCAAGGGAGACTATAGTTATCCTTGCGTTACACTATAGTTAAACGAAGTAATATTAGGCAATAAAGATAATCTTATCAAGCTACGAAACCAATCCGATTCGCATCGCGACGGAGAACGCATCCCTTTTGGTGCATTTATCCGATCCAACAACCACACTTGATTATACGTAAGGTTAAAGAAATCTGCCGAAAAACTGAAATATTTCTCTCAAAAGCGATGTTTATATGCTAAATTGTTATAATTTTGCAGCCAAATCTTTTCTATTCGACAGGAAAGAAATTCAATATTCACAATTTAACAAAAGAAAAAGATGAAAGTAGCTATTGTTGGCGTAAGCGGAGCCGTAGGACAGGAATTCCTGCGCGTGCTCGATGAGAGAAACTTCCCGATGGACGAGTTAGTTTTGTTCGGTTCTAAACGTAGTGCCGGAACAACTTATACTTTCCGCGGTAAACGGATCGAGGTGAAACTCTTACAACACAACGATGACTTTAAAGGGGTAGACATTGCTTTCACTTCTGCCGGTGCAGGAACATCTAAAGAGTTCGAAAAAACAATCACCAAGTATGGTGCTGTGATGATCGACAACTCCAGCGCATTCCGTATGGATGCCGACGTACCTTTGGTTGTGCCTGAAGTAAATGCAGAAGATGCATTGGAACGTCCGCGTGGCGTTATTGCCAACCCGAATTGTACGACTATCCAGATGGTAGTTGCACTGAAAGCCATCGAAAAGCTTTCTCATATAAAAACCGTGCACGTGTCTACCTATCAGGCAGCAAGCGGTGCAGGTGCCGCCGCTATGGACGAATTGTACGAACAGTATCGCCAGGTATTGGCAAACGAGCCTGTGACTGTAGAGAAGTTTGCCTATCAGTTGGCTTTCAACCTGATTCCGCAGATTGACGTATTTACAGAAAACGGTTATACGAAAGAGGAAATGAAAATGTATAATGAAACACGTAAGATCATGCATTCTGACGTAAAGGTTAGTGCAACTTGTGTACGTGTTCCTGCATTACGCGCTCACTCTGAAAGTATCTGGGTAGAAACAGAACGTCCGATTTCCGTAGAAGAAGCTCGTGAAGCATTCGCTAACGGTGAAGGGCTGGTTCTTCAGGACAATCCGGCAGAAAAAGAATACCCGATGCCGCTGTTCCTGGCAGGTAAAGATCCGGTATACGTAGGCCGTATCCGCAAAGACCTGACAAACGAAAACGGATTGACTTTCTGGATTGTAGGTGACCAGATCAAGAAAGGCGCTGCTCTGAATGCAGTTCAGATTGCCGAATATCTGATTAAAGTTAAGAACATCTAGTCTTAAAAAAAGCACATTGATAAGACTCAATAAGTGGCCGACTTGCTGCACGACAATCGTCGCAATACAAGTCGGTCACTTTCTTTATAAATACCTAATTTCTTATATTAGTTTCCTTCCGCACATTTGCAGGGAATAAAAGGAACTTGTGATCTTTTTTACATAAATAATGTCTTATTTACAAGAAGAAGGTCTATCTTTGTCCCTCATTCAAATATCCAAACCGCAATTGCTTCTGCGCTATACACAAACAAATACGGTAAAACGAAAAACTCAAATTAAAAACCGCATGAAAATTTACCAAACAATCATTCTCTTATGTTTTTTCAGTATGTTGTTCTACAACTGTTCGCTTCCTGCTGATGACGAAGAAAAGGGAGATTTAAAAGGAGAAGACACTATCACACCCGAACTTCCCTGGGAAGGAGAAATGGACAAATTCACCATCAATTCTAAAGAAGGAATCCATCTAAATGATCCGCAGGAAGACGCCGGAACAGCTTATGTCACCATTCCTTCTACCTCTGTAAAAAATACCCGTTGGGAATTTGGAGTTCACCTCACCTTCAACCCCTCCGCCAACAATTATGCACGATTTTATCTGACTTCTTCCTCAAACATTCTTTCCGGCAATTTAAACGGCTATTACATTCAGATTGGAGGAGCAAAAGATAATGTAACTCTTTATCGTCAGAACGGAGAGCAGTCTAAACTACTGGCTTCGGGAAGAGAACTGATGAAAGGAAACTCTTCACCGAAACTATACATAAAAGTAGAATGTGACAATAACGGTTACTGGACTTTTTGGACACGGCTTGAATCCGAGAATGAATACGTAAAAGAAAGACAGATAAAAGATACCGATATACAGACTTCCCGCTACTGCGGTATATACTGCATTTACACCAAAACCCGTTGTAAAGGATTCACGTTCCATCACATACAGTTGTCTAATGACGTAAAAACGAACACATCACCCGACGAAACACCCGATAACCCCGATACGGACCTTCCAGATAATCCAGACACTCCCGAATTACCGGAAGATGTGAGAGGTATGCTTCTTTTCAATGAAATAATGTATGATAATGCTACTGACGGTGCAGAATATGTAGAAATCTATAATCCGGGTGAAAAGACTATTATCCTGCCAACTCTTTATCTATACAAAATGTATGAAAGTGGCACAGTATACAGTACTACCATTCTTTGTAACGAGAGTTCCTCCACTCCCCTCACCATTCCATCCAAAGGTTATCTTTGTTTCACCAAATACACCAGCAAGGTCATTCGGAAACATAAAGTAAATGGAGAGAACCTGATAGAAATATCCAGATTCCCGACTCTTAATAACGACGGAGGCTATCTGGCACTCTCCTGTAGCGAGAAGCCGGAGAAAGGACAAACTTTTGATACTTGCCGTTTTAGAGATGAGATGCACGATTCTGACAACAAAAAGACAACCGGCATTTCGCTTGAAAAGAAATCTCCGGAGTTGTCCTCGCTCAATAAAAACTGGCGTTCGTCCAAACACGCGACCGGAGGCACACCGGGAATAAAAAATAGGTAAGAGTATACATATATATGATAAATTCCCTACTTTTGTAGACAAAGAAAAACTAATTCGGATCATTCATCCTCAAACGAATTTAAATAGCAGATATGAGTCCAGCCGTTATATCTATCACTATTGTGGCATACTTTATAATCCTGTTCACTATCTCTTATATAGCAGGACGCAAAGCCGACAATGAGGGATTCTTTGTCGGAAACCGTAAATCGGCATGGTATGTTGTTGCCTTTGCCATGATCGGTTCCACCATTTCCGGAGTCACTTTCGTTTCCGTTCCGGGTATGGTACAGGCAAGTAGCTTTTCTTACCTGCAAATGGTGCTGGGATTCATAGTAGGACAAATTATCATTGCGTTTGTACTCGTTCCTCTCTTTTATCGTATGAACCTGGTTTCCATATATGAATATCTGGAGAACAGGTTCGGAAGCTCTTCCTACAAGACGGGAGCCTGGTTCTTTTTTATTTCAAAGATGCTAGGGGCTGCCGTTCGATTATTCCTGGTATGCCTGACGCTACAACTGCTGATCTTCGAACCTTTCCATCTTCCTTTCCTGTTGAATGTCATACTTACCGTATTTATAGTATGGCTCTACACTTTCCGCGGTGGAGTGAAATCATTGATATGGACGGATGTTCTAAAAACATTCTGCCTGGTAGTGTCGGTTGTACTTTGCATCTATTATATTGCTTCCAGCTTGCATCTGAATTTCAGTGGTTTGGTTAGTACGATTTCAGACAGTGACTTTTCCAAGACATTCTTTTTTGACGATGTTAATGACAAACGATATTTCTTCAAGCAATTCCTGGCAGGAGTATTCACCGTTATTGCCATGAATGGGCTCGACCAGGATATGATGCAGCGCAATCTTAGCTGCAAGAACTTCCGGGACTCACAGAAGAATATGATTACCAGTGGAATCTCACAGTTCTTTGTCATTCTGCTTTTTCTGATGCTGGGAGTACTGTTATATACGTTTACAGCACAGCAAGGCATTGGGAATCCGGAAAAAAGCGACGAGTTGTTTCCGATGATTGCTACCGGAAATTATTTTCCCGGCATAGTCGGAATATTATTCATTATCGGACTGATAGCCTCCGCCTATTCTGCAGCCGGTTCTGCCTTGACGGCACTGACCACTTCCTTTACTGTAGATATTTTACATGCACAGAAAAAAGGAGAGGCGGCACTTAGCCAAATACGCAAACATGTACATATCGGTATGGCAGTTGTGATGGGAGCAGTCATTTTCGTATTCAATCTGCTGAACAACACCAGTGTGATTGATGCGATTTACACATTGGCCAGTTATACGTATGGCCCTATCTTAGGACTGTTCGCTTTCGGCATCTTCACCAAGAAACAAGTTTATGATAAATATATTCCGTTGGTAGCTATCGCTTCTCCTATTCTTTGCTATATCCTGCAAAGAAATTCGGAAGCATGGCTCAACGGTTACCAAATTAGTTACGAGTTGTTGATAATCAATGCCCTGTTCACATTCCTTGGACTTTGTTTGTTCATCAAAAAACAAGACAAAGAAACATCTTACACAACTCATACTACAAAACAAGAAGTAAAATAATGAAAACAACAATCAACTGTTTTCTTCCTTTCAGCCGGTTGGAAGAAACTATGCAAACAGTTAAGGAGTTACGTGCATCGACGCTGGTAGACAAAATTTATTTATTAGCATCGCCAATTACCAATGTCTGTATTCCCGGATGCGAACTCATCTCTGTAGAGAAAATGCAGTCTACACAAGCGATGCGAGCTATTGCAGAACATTCTGATAAAACATATACCTTGCTCTATACCAAACACACTGCACTAAAAATAGGCATGTTCGCTCTTGAAAGAATGGTTCAAGTAATGGAAATGACCCAAGCTGCTATGGTATATGCAGACCATTACCAACAGATAGACGGTGTGCAAAAAACAGCTCCGGTCATTGATTACCAACCCGGTAGCCTGCGTGACGACTTCAATTTCGGCTCGGTTCTACTGTTCAATGCCAACGCATTCAAGGAAGTTATAGAAAATACAGAAGAGGAATATCAATATGCAGGCTTGTATGATTTGAGACTCAAAATATCCCAAAAGAGCAAACTGGTACACATCAACGAATATCTATATACCGAAGTAGAAAGTGACAAGCGGAAAAGCGGTGAGAAGCAGTTCGATTATGTAGACCCTAAAAACCGTCAGGTACAGATCGAAATGGAACAGGCATGCACCAACCATTTGAAGGAAATTGGCGGATATCTTTATCCTATCTTCCGCCCTGTAGACTTTTCTTCCCACACTTTTGAGTATGAAGCTTCTGTCATTATACCCGTACGCAACCGTATTCGCACAGTCAAAGATGCCGTACGCTCGGCACTGAACCAGCAAACGACCTTTCCGTTCAATGTCATTGTCATCGACAATCATTCGACAGACGGGACCAGTGAAGTTCTCCATGAACTTAGTTCGGACAAGCGGCTGATTCACGTCATTCCCGAAAGAGATGACCTCGGTATAGGCGGATGTTGGAACATAGGTATCCATCACGAGAAATGCGGAAAGTTTGCCGTCCAACTTGATAGCGATGACGTGTATAAAGACGAACATAGCCTGCAAATCATCATTGATACTTTCTATACACAGAAATGTGCAATGGTAATCGGCACTTATATGATGACTAACTTTGATATGCAGGAAATTGCCCCCGGCATCATCGATCATAAGGAATGGACGCCCGACAACGGACGAAATAATGCATTACGTATCAACGGTCTGGGAGCTCCCCGTGCATTCTACACGCCCATTCTTCGGGAAATCAAAGTCCCGAACACAAGCTATGGAGAAGATTATGCCCTTGGATTGAAAATTTCACACGATTATCAGATAGGCAGAATATACGACGTGATTTACCTTTGTCGCCGTTGGGAAGGCAACTCGGATGCTGCACTGCCTGTTGAGAAAATCAACCAGAATAATCTATATAAAGACCGGCTTCGTACGTGGGAATTGGAACAGCGCATCCTGCAACAAAAAACGACATTAGAGGAAATTCAGCAAAGTATCGAACAGTTATTCCAAAAGCAAACTCTTTCTTGGGAACTAGCCAAAGAAAATTACCAAGCACTGGAACAGTATCGGTCACGAACAAAAAAAATATCCAAGTGGTTTGGTAACAATTGTTTAAGTGCGAAACTATTCTTTAATCCGAAACGTATTCTTTCGGCTACCGCACAGACAGATACTGCCTCCATTCACTCACGGCCTTGCTTCCTCTGCCAAACAAACCGACCGCAGGAACAAGAGTTCATCAGTTACAGGAATTATCAGATACTGGTTAATCCCTATCCCATATTTAAACACCACTTTACAATTGTAGATAAGGAACACAAGTCACAATCCATAGCCGGGCATTTTAAAGATATGATAGAACTCACCGACATTATGGAAGAATACTTCCTTTTGTATAATGGACCGGAATGTGGAGCTTCCGCTCCCGATCATGCCCATTTTCAAGCTTGCAGTAAAGAGGAAAGTATACAGGGAGCCTATTACGATCGCATGGAATTAATAGATAACGACAAGGTGCAAATTAGTTATAAAGATTTCCCGTGCAGTTTCATCAGGATTCAGGCGGAAAATAAGAAAACAATGTCGAAAACCTTCCATCTGATTTACGACATCTTGGCTACCAATAATAACGGAAAAGAACCAATGATGAATATTCTTGCCTGGTATGGTTTGGAACGCACCAAAGAGGATTTTAGAGAGCGCTACGAAGAAGAATTTGAATCAGTGGCCGAACACCCTTACAATTGTGTTATCTTCTTACGCAGCAAACATCGTCCTGACTGCTATTACGCAAAAGGAGACGAACAAATTCTCATCAGTCCTGCTATTGCTGAAATGAACGGCATATTCCCTATAGTACGTGAAGAGGATATGGAGAAACTGACTCCTGAAAAGGTATATGATATCTATCGGGAAATATCTATATCCAAAGAAAAACTGCAAAAAATACTAGAACGTATTAAAGCTGTATTATGACTCAACCTCAAATAACAGTCGGTATCCTTTCCGGGAAAGAGATTGAATTCTCTTTCCCGGTGAAATTTAGTTCTTCTGTCGGAACGGAAATTTCCGGGACACAGAAAGTTATTTATCAGGATGGGAAGATTCATTGGCAAGGGAAAGAGTACGACGAATTATCCTTCATTCCTCCACAAAATGCGCATGCTTTCTTTGAACTGAAAGATGTGACCATCGGAATCAACTTCCATTGGGAACGCAAAGAAGTCCAGAAATTCAAAGGGGAATTAAAGATTATCATCGAAGGAGAACAACTAACCGCCATCAATGTGATTTCCATTGAAGAATATCTTACCAGTGTAATTTCATCAGAGATGAGCGCAACAGCTTCTTTAGAACTACTAAAGGCTCACGCCGTCATCTCCCGAAGCTGGTTACTTAATAAGTTGAGAGTTGAGAATGGAGAGTGGAGAGTTACTGTGCAGCCGGATAGCGCAGCCAATTCTTCATTCTTCATTCCTAATTCTTCATTTATTAAGTGGTATGACCATGAAGCACATAGAAATTTCGATGTATGTGCCGATGATCATTGCCAGCGTTATCAGGGAATTACACGAGCCTCAACACCACAAGCCATCGAAGCAGTCTCCGCCACGCGGGGGGAAGTGCTGATGTATAAAGGAGCGATTTGTGATGCCCGTTTCTCTAAATGTTGTGGCGGAGCTTTTGAAGAGTTCCAAAATTGTTGGGAAAACGTAAAGCATCCTTATCTAATCAGACAACGGGATAGCAAGACTGAAAAACAACTTCCCGATTTGAACATAGAGGCGGAAGCTGATAAATGGATACGTACCTCACCTGTTGCTTTTTGTAATACGCAGGATAAGAAAATTCTAAGCCAAGTACTAAACAACTACGATCAGGAAACAGCAGACTTCTATCGTTGGAAAGTCAGTTATACCCAACAAGAACTTTCAACACTGATTCATCAACGTTCGGGAATTGACTTCGGACAAATTCTGGATTTAATTCCTATAGAACGGGGAACATCCGGACGTCTTGTCCGACTAAAGATTGTAGGAACCTTACGAACGCTTATTATCGGGAAAGAACTGGAAATACGCCGTACCTTATCTACTTCTCATCTGTATAGTTCCGCCTTCGTAGTAGACAAGGAATATGAGGAAAAAGGAGATAAAGAGGATAAAATCCCTTCACGATTCATCCTTACCGGAGCCGGATGGGGGCATGGAGTAGGACTTTGCCAGATTGGTGCTGCCGTAATGGGAGAGCAAGGTTACAAATATGAAGAAATACTGTCTCACTATTACCCCGGCAGTACGCTCGAGAAACAATATCAATAAAAAAGAATAATACCATGACAACCCCCACTATAAAAAGAAATCCCTGGAGCTGGATACCCACCCTCTACTTCGCAGAAGGGCTGCCATACGTAGCGGTAATGACGATTGCTGTTATCATGTACAAGCGTTTAGGATTATCCAATACGGAAATAGCCTTATACACTTCCTGGCTCTATCTTCCCTGGACTATCAAACCGCTATGGAGTCCATTCGTCGACCTGGTGAAAACGAAGCGTGCCTGGATTATTGCCATGCAAGGTTTCATCGCTGCCGGATTTGCAGGAATAGCCTTCTTTATTCCGACTGCTCATTATGTACAGTTGACTCTTGCTTTTTTCTGGCTGTTGGCGTTCAGTTCCGCTACGCATGACATCGCTGCAGACGGTTTCTATATGCTCGGGCTCAATAATAAAGAACAATCTTTCTTTGTCGGTATTCGAAATACGTTTTATCGGCTTGCCAATATTTTCGGGCAGGGAATTCTAGTCATGCTGGCAGGATGGCTGGAAACATCACAGAACAATATTCCCTTGGCATGGAGTATTACATTCTACCTCCTTGCCGGATTATTTCTGGCTCTTACTATCTATCATCGACTTATCCTCCCCCATCCTGATTCGGACATTAAACGTCCCGGACTCACACCGGGTAAGTTGTTGGGGGATTTTCTCCTGACCTTTGTCACATTCTTTCAGAAAAAGAACCTCGGTCTCATGTTCTTTTTCCTCCTCACCTATCGGTTGGGAGAATCACAGTTAGCCAAAATAGCTTCTCCTTTCCTGCTGGATACGACCGATAAAGGTGGACTGGGTTTATCCACAGCAACTGTCGGAATGATCTACGGTACCATAGGTGTCATAGCTTTATTGCTCGGTGGAATCATTAGTGGTTTCCTCGTTTCCCGTGACGGATTCAAGAAATGGATATTACCCATGGCATTAGCCATCAACATTCCCGATCTATTATATGTATGGATGGCTGCCGCCACCCCGGACAATCCTATATTTATAGCCATTTGTGTAGCGATCGAACAGTTGGGGTATGGTTTCGGCTTTACCGCTTATATGCTATATCTGATTTATATAGCAGAAGGTGAACACAAAACGGCACACTATGCTATCGGAACCGGATTTATGGCACTGGGCATGATGATTCCCGGTATGCCTGCCGGATGGATACAGGAACATCTCGGATACACAAACTTCTTTATCTGGGTTTGTATTTGTACCCTGCCCGGTATCGTCGCCTCATTAATGATTCGCAACCGACTGGAAGATTCTTTCGGAAAGAAACAATAAAAAACTCAAAGATATGATACTCATTGCAGATAGTGGTTCTACAAAAACCGACTGGTGCATCGTTTTCAACGACACCCCAATCAAACGAATGGGAACGAAGGGAATTAATCCCTTCTTCCAATCAGAAGAAGAAATTCAACAAGAGCTGACACATTCCCTTCTGCCACAACTACCGGAAGGAACGATCAACTCCGTCTTTTTTTATGGTGCAGGCTGCACTCCCGAAAAGGCTCCCGTCCTCCGGCGGGCCATCGCCGACAGCCTGCCTGTCATCGGAAATATCAAAGCCAACTCGGATATGCTTGCCGCTGCCCGCGGACTATGCGGACATGAAGCAGGGATTGCCTGCATCCTCGGCACAGGTTCCAATTCCTGTTTCTACAACGGTGAAGAGATTGTCAACAACATCTCCCCTCTTGGATTCATCCTGGGAGATGAAGGAAGCGGCGCAGTCTTAGGAAAACTACTGGTAGGCGATGTACTGAAAAACCAGCTTCCACCCGCCATCAAAGAAGCTTTCTTAAAACAGTTCGACCTGACGGCTCCCGAAATCATCGACCGGGTTTATCGCCAGCCTTTCCCGAACCGTTTTCTGGCCAGTCTCTCCCCTTTCCTTGCACAGCACTTGGAAGAACCGGCTATCCGTTCACTAGTACTCAACAGCTTTATCGCTTTTCTCCGCAGAAACGTGATGCAATATGATTATAAGCAATATCCGGTACATTTTATTGGTTCCGTAGCTCACTGTTACAAGGAGATTTTGCAGGAGGCTGCGCAAACAACAGGTATTCAGATCGGTAAGATTCTTCAAAGTCCGATGGAAGGGCTGATTCAATACCATCAACAATAATTCTTTTACCTATTGTAATTTATAACCAGTAATTATAAAAATGCAGATAACCGAACAACCGTCACTTTACGATCATCTGGAAAAGAAATCTGTGCGAGAGATATTAGAAGATATCAACCGTGAGGATCAGAAAGTAGCATTAGCCGTACAAAAGGCTATTCCACAAATTGAAGAGCTTGTCAATCAGATTGTACCCCGCATGAAACAAGGCGGACGCATCTTTTATATGGGAGCCGGCACAAGCGGTCGCCTGGGAGTATTGGATGCTTCCGAAATTCCTCCTACTTTCGGAATGTCTCCCAACTGGATTATCGGACTGATTGCAGGAGGCGATACAGCCCTGCGCAATCCGGTAGAAGGAGCCGAAGATGATGAAAATCGAGGTTGGGAAGAACTCGTCGAACACCAGATCAACGAAAAAGACACCGTCATCGGCATTGCCGCTTCCGGCACTACCCCGTACGTAATCGGTGCTTTACGGGAAGCCCGTAAACACGGTATCCTGACAGGTTGTATCACCAGTAATCCCGATTCTCCAATGGCGGCAGAAGCGGATGTCGCCATTGAAATGATTGTAGGGCCGGAATATGTGACAGGCAGTTCCCGGATGAAATCGGGCACCGGACAGAAAATGATTCTGAATATGATTAGCACCTCCGTCATGATTCAACTAGGACGGGTGAAAGGAAATAAAATGGTAAACATGCAGCTTAATAATCATAAACTGGTAGAAAGAGGCACCAGGATGATTATGGAGGAACTAGGATTAAATCATGACCATGCACAAAAATTGTTACTGTTACACGGTTCGGTTAAGAATGCAATTGACGCTTACCGATATTCTCAAGATCATTAAAATCTCTACTTACTCTTGTTTAACCAACTTATATTATACGCATCACATACCAATCTTATTAATACGGAATATGACACATTAACCATCATTATTCATCCGACAGCCTCATAGATACAATACAAAAAGATTTTGAAACAAAATCAAAAACATTTATTGAACAAACCGGTTTGTTCACACTTCTTCATTTTATCTCCGAAGAAAAAACTTCAAGAAAAAGTAAATTGGTATCAACAGTATAAATAATTGAAACATACCCAAAGCCCGTTCTTATCAATACCAACTATCTTTGCATCGTGTCACAGTACAGACAAAAAATAAACCATTTTTGGAATTTAAGACACAAAGAAGATAATTTCATTAAATATAGTATTTATGAAGAAGGATATTTACATCATTTTAAGCTTGCTGTTATATACTTTTCAATTACCAATTATCTACAAAGTAGAATATCCGGTTACAGTGAAACGTAAGATCAATGATTAACAACAAATTATTAAATATTGAAACCATGAAAAGATTATTTCTATTCTTCTACCTCTCTGTTGTGAGTATAGCAGCATTTGCCGCTGAACAATTCGTAGTATTCACACCGACCGATAATCATTTTCCGTTGATATCCCAAGGAGTTCCTTGTCCGGTATATGTGGACCCTTCCGAAAACAAAGGGGTATTGATAGCTATCGACAATCTCAGGCAAGACATCCTACAAATATGCGGAACGAAGCCCGAGTCGCTGACAAGCGCAAAAGCCAAGCGATGTGTCATTGTAGGTACCTATAGTACTCCTTTTGTAAAAAAACTGATAGCTGCAAACAAAATAGATAAAAAAGAGCTGGAAGGGAAAAACGAGAAATATATCCTGCAAGTTGTCACTAATCCCTGTGAAGGAGTAGATGAAGCAGTGGTTATCATCGGCAGCGACAGACGCGGTACGATCTATGGTATCTATGAACTGTCTGAACAAATGGGGGTATCTCCCTGGTATTGGTGGGCAGACGTCCCTATCCGAAAGCAACAGAATGTATATGTAAAGCCGGGACAGTATACAGACGGAGAACCTGCGGTGACCTACCGCGGTATCTTCCTGAATGATGAAGCGCCCTGTCTGACCGGTTGGGTAAAACAAACCTACGGCACAAACTACGGTGACCACCGTTTTTATACACAAGTTTACGAACTGATACTGCGCCTGAAAGGTAATTTCCTTTGGCCTGCCATGTGGAGTTGGGCTTTCTATGCAGACGACCCGGAGAATAGTAAGACTGCTGATGAAATGGGAATCATCATCGGTACATCCCACCACGAACCAATGGCACGCAACCATCAGGAGTGGTCACGCAAGCGCAAAGAATATGGTGCATGGGATTATACAACTAACAAAAAAGTGATCGATCAGTTTTTCCGTGAAGGTATCGAACGGATGCAGGGCACAGAAGATATCGTAACCATCGGTATGCGCGGAGACGGTGACGCAGCCATGAGCGAAAACACCAACGTGAAACTGCTGGAAGACATAGTAAAGAACCAACGCAGAATCATTGAAAAGGTGACTAAACGACCTGCCAAAGCAACCCCGCAAGTCTGGGCACTATACAAAGAAGTACTGGATTACTATGATAAAGGTATGCGTGTACCCGATGACGTAATCATGCTATTGTGTGATGACAACTGGGGAAATGTATGCCGCCTGCCAAATGCCAAGGAACGTAAGCATCCGGGCGGTTGGGGCATGTATTACCATGTAGACTACGTAGGTGCTCCGAGAAACTCCAAATGGCTGAACGTAACCCCTATACAAAATATGTGGGAGCAACTTCAACTCACATACGATTACGGGGTAGAAAAGCTGTGGATACTGAATGTAGGCGATTTGAAACCAATGGAATATCCGATCACGCTCTTCATGGATATGGCATGGAATCCCAAGCAATTCAACGTCTCCAACTTGCTGGACCATCCCCGTCGTTTCTGCGCACAGCAGTTTGGCGAAGATCAAGCGAATGAAGCTATGCGAATCTTAAACCTGTACAGCAAATATAACGGTCGCGTAACGGGAGAAATGCTCGACCGGAATACTTATAACCTGGAGACCGGCGAATGGAAACAAGTATCTGATGAATATCTGAAACTGGAAGCGGAAGCTTTGAGACAATACATATCATTGAAACCGGAATATAAAAATGCCTACAAGCAATTAATCCTCTTCCCTGTTCAAGCCATGGCAAACCTGTACGAAATGAATTATGCACAAGCCATGAACCATAAATTGTACAAAGAAAACAATCCGCAAGCTAACGAATGGGCAGATAAAGTGGAACAGGCTTTTGCACGGGATAAAGCATTGAGTGACGATTATAACAATGTTATGTCCGGCGGTAAATGGAAGAACATGATGATTCAGAAACATATCGGTTATACCTCATGGAATGATAATTTCCCCGCTGATACACTACCACAAACCTACCGAATCGAGCATCCGGAAAAGGCTGTCGGCGGATACGTCTTCACCGGACAAGACGGATATGTAGCTATGGAAGCCGAACACTATTACAGCACTAAAGCAGCACCAAGTACGGAATGGACAGTGATCCCCTACATGGGACGAACCCTTAGCGGCATGGCTCTGATGCCTTATACCCAACCGACCAACGGAGCTTCTATCTCCTACAAAATAAAGTTGCCCAAAGGAGTCGACAAAGTGACTGTTCACGTGATAGTGAAATCCACTCTTGCTTTCCACGACCGGAAAGGACATGAGTACAGTATCGGATTCGAAGGGGCGAAGGAACAGACTATCAATTTCAATCAGAATTTGAATGAACTTCCCGAAAATGTGTATAGCATATACTATCCGACAGTTGCAAGACGTATCGTCGAGAAAAAGGTCAAACTGAATGTGCCGAATACATCAGACGGCATGCAGACACTAATTTTCAAACCTCTTGATCCGGGCATCGTACTGGAAAAGTTGGTTGTAGACTACGGAGGCTACAAGAAATCTTATCTGTTTATGAATGAATCGAAAAGCAAGAGAGATAATAGATAAAAAGATCAATGTAGAGACAAGTCAATTACTACACACTGATTGTATTTACATATAAATTTTGCAGTTCTTATTGTCAGCCGTCATTCCTATTCATTAGATAAATGATTTTCAATCCATTAGATGCTGACAATAAGCCCTGACAATAGGCTGACAATAACATTTTATAAGTTTTATTGTCAGCCTATTATTTTATGATTTTGCTCTCCCATATCTCCTATCCAGCTTTACTTACTTTTCAAGAAAAGCCTCCATTAAACATCCGTCATACAACCGGCATACTTATATCATTCAATAACTATTGTTCGATCAGGATGCCGGTATACTTAATTCTTCACGGCCGTGGTAGCTTCTTCCCACAGCCGTGACGAGTTCCTACCACGGCCGTGGGAAGATCTTGTCACGGCCGTGGGAAATTAATGATACCGGTACTTTAATGGAACAATACCGGCATCCCAACGCAACTATACCAGCTTCCCTTCTTATACCTCCCTACTTAATCAGCTTGCAAACAAGCTACTTGACAAGAGGGCAAGGCTGATAATAAATCAAAAAGAAACCGGCAGTTATTATTTTATCCTGTGGAACATACAACATATATATTAGTAACATAAATATGGAAAGAAGTTACTTCCAAGGTAGATTTCAGAAACAGTTTTTTGCCTTTTGTATTGGGAAATGAGCTACCTTTGCTACAAATCCATACAATATGAACAGAAACACTTTTTTTGTATTATTCCTATTAATAAGCAACCTTGTTTCAGGACAGGACCTGAAACTGTGGTATAGTCAACCTGCACAAAATTGGTCGGAAGCTCTCCCTATTGGCAACTCCCGTCTTGGAGCCATGGTATATGGCGGAATCGAACGCGAAGAATTACAACTCAACGAAGAAACATTTTGGGCAGGTTCTCCATACAATAATAATAACCCGAATGCCGTACATGTGCTACCGATTGTACGCAAACTGATTTTTGAAGGGAGAAACAAGGAAGCGCAAAGACTCATTGACGCCAACTTCTTAACCCAGCAACACGGAATGAGCTATCTGACATTAGGTAGTCTTTACCTGGAATTTCCGGAACACCAAAACGCATCCGGCTTTTACCGCGATCTGAACTTGGAGAATGCAACGACAACTACCCGTTATCAAGTGGATAATGTCACTTATACCCGCACCACTTTTACATCATTTACTGATAATGTCATTATTATGCATATCAAAGCAAGTAAAGCAAACGCACTGAACTTTACTATTGCATATAACTGCCCTCTAGTACATAAGGTGAATGTTCAGAATGATCAGCTGACCATCACCTGTCAAGGGAAGGAGCAGGAAGGTTTGCAAGCCGCACTACGGGCAGAATGTCAAATCCAGGTAAAAACGAATGGCACTCTCCGCCCGGCAGGAAATACGCTCCAAATTAATGAAGGAACAGAAGCCACCCTTTATATATCGGCAGCAACCAACTACGTAAACTACCAGGATGTCAGCGCCGATGAATCCCGACGGACCAGCGAATATCTGAAAAGAGCAATGCAAATACCTTACGAAAAAGCTCTCAAAAGCCATATCGCTTATTATAAAAAACAATTTGACCGTGTACGCCTTACACTACCGGCAGGCAAAGCTTCCCAACTGGAGACTCCCAAACGAATTGAAAACTTCGGAAATGGGGAAGACATGGCAATGGCAGCTCTACTTTTCCATTATGGACGTTATTTACTGATTTCTTCTTCGCAACCGGGTGGACAACCGGCTAATCTGCAAGGAATATGGAATAACAGCACACATGCACCTTGGGATAGTAAATACACCATCAACATTAATACAGAAATGAACTATTGGCCGGCAGAAGTCACTAATTTAAGTGAAACACATAGTCCGCTATTCTCTATGTTGAAAGATTTATCTGCCACAGGAGCAGAAACAGCCCGAACTATGTATGATTGTAGGGGATGGATGGCGCATCATAATACTGATTTATGGCGAATTTGCGGAGTTGTAGACTTTGCTGCAGCCGGCATGTGGCCTAGTGGGGGAGCCTGGTTAGCACAACATATCTGGCAACATTACCTCTTTACAGGAAATAAAGAGTTCCTGAAAGAGTACTATCCCATCCTGAAAGGAACAGCGCAGTTCTACATGGATTTCTTGGTAGAACATCCAGTGTATAAATGGTTGGTAGTGTCGCCTTCTGTGTCGCCGGAACACGGACCTATCACGGCCGGTTGCACCATGGATAATCAGATTGCTTTCGATGCGCTGTATAATACCTTATTGGCTTCATACATCACAGGTGAAGCCCCCTCTTTCCAAGATTCTCTCAAACAAACACTAGAGAAGTTGCCACCTATGCAAATAGGAAAACATAACCAACTACAAGAATGGCTGGAAGATGTTGACAATCCCAAGGACGAGCACCGTCATATTTCACATTTGTACGGGCTATATCCGAGTAATCAAATTTCTCCATACTCAAATCCCGAATTATTCCAGGCAGCAAGAAACACATTGCTTCAACGCGGTGATAAGGCTACTGGTTGGAGTATCGGCTGGAAAGTCAATTTCTGGGCACGTATGCTGGATGGAAACCATGCCTTCCAAATCATCAAAAATATGATTCAACTATTGCCCAGCGATCACTTGGCTAAAGAATATCCGAACGGGCGTACCTATCCCAATATGCTGGATGCCCATCCGCCTTTCCAGATTGACGGTAATTTCGGTTATACAGCCGGAGTAGCGGAAATGTTGCTCCAAAGTCATGACGGTGCCGTACATTTATTGCCAGCATTGCCTGATGCATGGGAAGAAGGAAGTGTGAAGGGGCTGGTGGCACGTGGAAACTTTACTGTCGATATGGAGTGGAAAAACAATGTGTTAAATAAAGCGATCATTCGATCGAATATAGGCGGTACGCTCCGCATCCGGTCTTATGTCCCACTGAAAGAGAAAGGCTTAAAACAAGTAAACGGGAAAGAGTGCTCAAATAGATTATTCGCCACTACTCCTATCAAGCAACCTCTTATAGCCAAAGGGGTAAGTGCGCAATCTCCCAAACTGCAGAAAGTTTATGAATATGACATCGAAACAAAAGCGGGTAAAACCTATATTGTAAATGCAATCGAAGGAAAACAATAATACATAACGAGAGGTAAATCTTTTCTCATGTTACATTATTTACAAACGATGTTACAACATCCGATTGTACTCCCGGAGCCTAATGAAAATATTCATCTTTTATTAGGTTATATGTAGGTTTTTAGTTTTCTTTGTACTACCAACAACGATCTATTGACTATGAGAAATGTATTGACTTTTCTATTATTATTGTTTTCTTTGTTATGCAACGGGCAATCTCCTAAGTTATTCACTACTGACAAAGAGCTCTCCAGTAGTCTGATTAATCAAATATATCAAGACCGGAACGGCTTCATTTGGATTGCAACAGAAGATGGTCTGAACCGTTATGACGGTGCTAAATTTACCATATACAAACATGAGCCCAATAACGAACATTCGTTAGCCCACAATTTTGTTCGTACTGTTTTTGAAGACAGCAAAGGTCATTTGCTTATCGGCACATATATAGGAATTCAAATGTATGATCCGGCCACGGACAATTTTACTCCACTTGCCAAATTGGAAGATACCGGAGAAACGCTTGAAAGCAACATTAATTCTTTCATCGAGCGAAAAAACGGAGAGATATGGGTATCCGGAAATGTGTTGTGCAAGCTGGACATCAAAGACCATCTGTTGACTGTCCGGAAAGTCGATATTGCAGTCACTTCACCCGGAAGCCTGTTTGAAGATAAAAAACAAAATGTATGGATGGCAAAAGGGGAAGAAGGAGTATATCAACTCACTCCCGACAATCAGCTTACGTTACACTTGTCTAAAGACAACGGATACGTCAAAAGTATATGTGAGGATCAACGAGGCAACATCTATGTAGGAAGTATACGAAAAGGACTATTCATTTACGATAAAGAACGTAAAACCTTTGTTCCAATCGATTTGAAAGAGAAAGGCGAACTTCCTGTTTGTTTCCTTTATTCCGGGATACCCAATGAATTGTATATCGGCACTGACGGCAAGGGAGTAGTCATTTATAATATCCGAACACACGAAATCTCCGAATACAAGTTTGACAATAATTATTTCGATTCGGGGAACTCGAAAATACACTCCATCCTAAAGGACAATTCGGGTAACTTATGGTTAGCTGTTTATCAGAAAGGAGTTATATTAATCCCAGCCCGCACCAACAGCTTTAAGTATATCGGACATAAATCAACAGATAAAAATTGCATAGGATCCTGTTGCATTACTTCGTTCTGCAAAGATAATAACGGGACTCTATGGGTGGGAACGGATAACGACGGTATTTATGCCCTTACAGAAAAATTGGAGCCGGCAAAACATTTCTCACACACCACCCATCCTCATTCAGTACCCTCAACTGTTATTAAATTGTATGAAGACTCCGAACACAATATGTGGATTGGTTCCTTTATCAACGGTATGGGAAAGCTGAATAAACAGACAGGATTATGCGATTACCAGTACAAACTGGTAGATAAGAACAACAACTATATACAACGTGTATATGATTTCGCAGAAGATAAAAACAAGCGTCTTTGGATTGCGACAATGGGATTCGGTTTGTTCTACTATGACCTGAAAACGAAAGAATTTACATCCATACAATCTCGGACATCTCTAATCAACGAATGGATAGGTTGTCTGCACTATTCCGATGATAATAAACTGTATGTCGGAACTTATGACGGCGTCAACTGTATAGACCTTGACAGTCCTGATTTTCAAAGTCATAAGATACTCTCACAAAATGTTATTTATTCAATCTTTGAAGATGCCGACGGAGTTGTCTGGTTGGGCAGTTCCGAAGGATTATCCGGTTGGAATAAAAAAACGAAAGAACTAACCACTTATACTACTGCAGACGGATTGCCCAGTAATACAATATATGCCATACAAGGAGACGGAAAAGATTTTCTTTGGATAAGCACCAATGCCGGAATTTCCCAATTCCAAAAGAAAAACAACAAATTTATCAATTATTATGTCAGCGACGGATTACAGGGAAATGAGTTCTACAAGAATGCCTCCTTCAAAGATAAACAAGGTATTATCTGGTTTGGCGGAATGAATGGTATCACCTATTTCAATCCGCAAGACATTATCAATCCGGCAAAAACATGGAATATCCGGATTACCGACTTTTTCCTGCATAACAATCCGGTTAGAAAAGGAATGAAATCCGGTATTCACAATATTATCAACTGCCCCGTATTCAACGCAAAAGAGTTTTATCTATCCCATAAAGACAATGTGTTCAGTATCGAGTTTGCCACTCTGGAATTAAATGCCCCCGAACACATCAACTACCTTTATTCTATCAACGATGAAAAATGGATTAGTTTGCCCAAAGGTGTAAACCGTATCTCATTCAGCAATCTGAAACCCGGTACCTATAACTTTAAAATCAGAGCAAAAGACAACACTGTGTATTCAAATATAAAAGAAATTACCATCTTTATATCTCCTGCATGGTATGCTTCATGGTGGGCCAAAGTTATCTACTCCTTATTATTACTGACCATTATATTTATCATTATTCTTCAGATCAGACATCGGTACAGAATGCATCAGGAAATGCTGCAACATATCCATGCCGAACAAATCAATGAAGCAAAATTGCAGTTCTTTATCAACATCTCTCATGAGATACGCACTCCGATGTCTCTAATCATCAGTCCTCTACAGAAACTGATTAAGAATGAGGAGGACAATGAACGCCTGAAAATATATCATATTATCTACAGAAATGCGGAACGTATTCTGAATCTTGTCAATCAACTAATGGATATTCGGAAAATTGATAAAGGACAAATGTTCCTGATGTTCCGGGAGACCAATATTATTCCTTTTATAGAAGATTTATGTACAACTTTCGGTCAACAGGCAAATACAAAAAATATCCAGCTACAACTTCACAGTACGCTCCGGGAACTGAATGTATGGGTAGACACAGGTAATTTTGATAAGATTATCCTGAATATTCTGTCTAATGCCTTCAAGTTTACTCCTGAAAAAGGAAACATAGATATTACCATCCGTACGGGAGAAGATAATACACTGCCCGATCCCTTGAAACAATATGCCGAAATAATTATCGCGGATACCGGAACAGGCATCGATGAACAGGAAAAAGAACATATCTTCGAACGTTTCTATCAGATCCGTAACAGCCAACAGAATCCGAAAGGCGGAACAGGAATAGGATTACATCTTACTCGTTCATTAGTGGAATTACATCATGGAATTATCTATGTAGAAAATAATAAAGAACAACCGGGTTGCCGTTTTATTATCCGGCTGCCGTTGGGTAACAAGCATCTACGACCTGAAGAAGTTGACAACAATGAGCAAAAGGTAACAGTAACCATACCAACTGTTCCTGTCATCTCTCCCATTATAGAAAATGAGGAAGAAAAGAAAGTCAGGGTAAAAACTAAATATCGCGTATTAGTTGTAGAAGACGACGAAGAAATCCGAAATTATATAGCGAAGGAATTCGGGGACAAATTTCATATCATGGAAAGCCGTAATGGTAAAGAAGCATTAGAGCAAATATTTAAAAAGGCTCCGGATTTAGTCATTAGTGACATCATGATGCCCGAAATGGACGGACTTACCTTATGCCGGAAGATCAAGCAGAATGTAAATCTCAATCATATCCCAGTCATTTTGCTTACTGCGAAAACGAGGGAAGAAGACAACCTTGAAGGTCTGAATACAGGAGCCGACGCCTATATCATGAAGCCATTCAATATCGAAATTCTGCAAAAGACGGTAGAAAATCTGATTAATACACGGCAGCAGTTACGCAAAGTATTTACAGGACAGCAAAATCTGGAAAACAAGGTTCAGAAACTGGAAGTGAAATCACCCGATGAGAAATTGATGGAACGTATTATGAAAGTGATCAATGAAAACATCGGTAACCCTAACTTGACAATAGAGACAATCACCACCGAAGTAGGTATCAGCCGCGTACATCTTCACAGGAAACTCAAGGAGCTCACCAACCAGACAACCCGTGACTTTATACGTAATATACGTTTAAAAGAAGCCGCTCGTTTATTGTCCGAAAAACAGCATACCATATCCGAGATAGCCATGTTAACAGGATTCACTGATCCTAATAATTTCTCGACAACATTCAAAGAATTGTATGGAATGCCGCCTTCAATGTATATGAAAGAGCAGTTGGGGAAGAAAGAATAATCTTCAAGAATTATAGTTACCTATATTATTCCGACTATTCTTTTCCTTTTTCCGTCAAGTGATATTTCTGTTTAGGGTGTTTGGGATTTTCCGGATACAATGGTGCAACCAGACCAGCTTCTATTGCCGGATTAAGGTAATTGTTCAAGAAGTTCTCTCGGTCTTTCAATTGCATTAATCCCATCAGTTCCTTTACAGAAAACATATCTTCACCAATCAACTCGACAAGAGTCTTTACTTGTCGGGTGCTTGTCGGGTACTTGTCGGGTGCTTGTCGGATGCTTGTCGGATGCTTATTGGTGTTCTCTTCTTCATATCTGAACACCACCCATACAAAACTTCCATCAGTATGAAATTCCGGTTCAGGAATACCGACACGACGACATTCACTCATCATGAGTCCAATACCCCGTCCCCAGCTTTCCAAAATCTCACTTTTATACAATACATTAGCAATAAGCGGATTTTGAGGTTTGGAATGATGTTCTTTTAACAAATTCTCCAATGTCACATCAGCAGGAAAAGTTCCTGTATTTTCAATCTCTACTCGATCATCATAGATAGCGATTCCGACCGAACTACCCGGATGGCCGTATGCTCTATGACAAAAAGCATTAATACAACTCTCTCTCAATGCCTTATAAGGAATACTTAATTCTTCTTCCCGATAAAGCCCTTCGATTTTGCCAGAAATAGAAAGATGTTTGAAGAAGAAAGCCATAGCGGCATCCAGTAGCTTATAAATATTACCTTGTACGCGCTGATTGTCAATGAACTCTTCTTTACCTGTTCCTTTGAAGCGAGCCAACCTCAACAGACATTGTGGATAGTCATAAAATTTATTTCCAAAAAGCACGACGGCGGCATTATTCAACTTCCCGTCATACAGTAAGTTGAACTTTTCGAGGATAGCAGGAATTTCTTCACGTATAGTAGCTTCAGGCAAGCGCCCGCTCCGAATGCCGGCTCTTACTGCACCCATTATGGCGTTTTCATCAAGATTTTCGATTTTCAGGTTCACGTTGGTCATCGCTTCCCAACAATAAGCACCGCCACGCTGCATCAACAATTGATTGTACATTTCCTGCGGCATAGCAGTAGTTACGCTTTCTATGCGTTGATATGCCCGGCTTTTATATGTAAAAGGGCGTAAATAAGACAGTTCTTCAGCCTTGAGAGCCACGACGAATTTATCGGTATTGAGAACAGAAACATAAGAAATTTCAATAGGCGCTGTCGGTTCAATCCGCCGGATAGCTTCAACTATGTCGCGCTTGGTTTTGTCGCTTATATCTTGTCCTTTGATTCTACCGCTATCACTTACACCGAATAGCACAGTCCCTCCTCGTGCATTAAGGAATGCGCAGAGAGTCTCCATACCACGTTCTAATTGACCGGTCGTTTCCTTAAATTCCAATACAGCACTTTCCGCCGTTTGCGTTATTTTTATAATATCATCATGTGTCATAAATCAATATGAATACCGAAAAGTGTATTCATATACAAAAGTACATAAATAAACGAAAGACCATGATGAATCTTTCGTTTATTCACAAAGCTTGAGAGTAATTATTTACTAAACCTATACCAGTCGAAGTTAAAAAGTTTGCAGCCTTTACGTCCTTTGAATACAAAATAAATGTCTTTTATTCCGGTGACCGGTTTTACAATATCAGTCTGCAATGTTTTCCAGCATTCCCAACCTCCCGTTGAAGGAATAGTCAGTTCCGCAATTAATGCTCCGCTTATACTATCTGTACGTACTTCAAGTGTCCCGCCACGAAGGGCACTGGCAACGGTAGCAGTGAACCGTTTGGGAGATTTATTGCCGAAATCCACTTCACGTACCTTTATATAATCTCCATTATGAATTTCAGATATATATATACCGGTTTTCACATTTGGTTCGGACTTCACACCTTCAGAAAAAGCGATTGTTTCAGCTTCCACCCTTTCGTAAGGATTGAGCGTACCTACCGGTGACACCCCTTCCCGGGTAGCATTAATAATCGGGAAAGTGCCGTCAGCGTTATACTTAAATTGCTCCACCGCCGCACTTCGCCCGAAGCCTCCACCACCCGGCAGCTTACCCGTATGATAGAAGAAATAAGAATTGCCTTTATAGTCTATCACTCCACAATGGTTAGTAAACGAGCCTGTATCTTGTAAAGGCATGATTTCTCCCATATACTTCCACGGACCAAGAGGTCCGTCACTCATGGAATAGGCAATATGTTCGGGTACACCTCCGGCAGCATAAAGAAGATAGTATTTTCCTTCCCGTTTATGAAGCCATGGACCTTCTGTATAAGTATCTTTATACTTAACACCTTTGACACGCTTTTCCGGATTGGGTGCACCAAAGCTCTCAACAGTCTGTTCCAGTTTGCCCACTTCACCTTTCAAGGAAATCATGTCGTCATTCAGTTCTGCATAATAGATATTCGGATTTCCCCAATACAAATAAGCACGACCGTCATCATCAATGAAGACCGTAGGATCAATATAGTCCCAGCTTCCGTCATGAAGCGGTTTGCCGATGGCATCTTTAAAAGGACCGACAGGCGAATCGCCTACCGCCACACCGATTGCCATCGTATTGGAAAGTTTGGAATGCAGGCAGACATACCAATAAAACTTACCATTACGTTCGATGCACTGTGCTGCCCAGGCACGGTCGTCCGCCCAGTCGAATGATTCGATGGCAAGAGGAGAGCCGTGATCGGTCCAGTTCACCATATCTTTGGTAGAATATACACGCCATTCCTGCATCCAGAAAAAATCCGCTTTGTCTTCATCGTGTCCCGTATACACATACAAGGTGCCGTCGTGCACCATAGGAGCCGGGTCTGTAGTAAAGCAAGTTTGCACAATCGGGTTTTGTGCCGACAGTCCTCCTTCGGTCATAACCGAAACGAGCAACAATGTGGCTGCAATAAATGTAGATTTCATTTTCATGCTATTTTCAGTGTTTAAATAAATGTGGTACAAATTCTTTCAGGCAACGTCTCCACGTGAGCCATTCATGCGCTGTGCCTTGCGATTCATAATAATCAACCTCGATACCCAGTTTCCGGAGTGAATCCACCATCTTCTTTGTTCCCATTTGTTCCTCCGTGCCACAGCCGAGAAAGAAATAATTCACTTTCTTATTGAATTTGTCCGCATCCGCAAACACTCCGTTAAAACAAGTCTTCATATCCAGACCAAAAATCGCCCCGCTGAAACTTCCGATATAAGAAAACTTATCGAGATGAGGCAGAACCGTATTGAAAGTCTGATGTCCTCCCCACGAGAGTCCTGCCATAGCACGGTGTTCGCGGTCGGTTTTCGTACGGAATGTCCGGTCTATCATAGGAATCAGGTCTTTCAGAATAACGTCATAAAAGGTGGCGCCATACAAAGCCCGCTCCTCGTTCACATCTTTTCCCGGACGCGGCCGGAACGGAGCTTCCACATCACCGCTATCCATCACCACGAGCATCGGCACACACTGACCGGATGCAATCAAGTTGTCCATAATATGATTCATCTTTCCCTGCGTACTCCAGCCGGTTTCATCTTCACCCATGCCATGTTGCAGATACAATACCGGATAGCGCTTCTTCGGATGAGTTTCATACTCTGCCGGCGTATATACCATACACCGACGGAACTCTTTCTGCATTTCGGAGTAATACGTACAGGAACGAACTTGCCCGTGAGGTACTTGTTGAGGACGATAATAATCCCCCTCTTCACCTTCAGGGATTTCGATACCACTTGCCACACGGCAACAACCGAAGAACGTGTAGCTGGAAGGATCTGTTACCGACACTCCGTCTGCTATCAGGAAATAATAATGGAATCCTACAGGCAGAGGGTTGGTCGTTGCCGTCCAGAGTCCTCCGGCATCTTTCCACATATCATACTTCTTTCCGCAACAATCCACTTGTAGCTTGGTAGCCTGCGGAGCATAGAAACGAAAATGAGCACGCCCCTCTTTATCCACCCGGGGATAGTCATATCCCGGAATATTAGTGGATGCCGGTTCGGTAGTAATCCCGGAGTTTGGTTCCTTCTCCAACAAAAGGAGTCGTTTCTCGGCATACCGCACTCCCAATTTCCTGTATCCTTCTGCCGTGAAATGCAAATTATCTTCTGCGGCAGAACAGCCCGAAGAAGGAATCACGTACGCAGTCGGAATCGCTTGCGGTAGCGTATTGATTATCTCATTCATGCTTGCACATCTGCCATTCTGGTCGGCATGTACCACTTCTCCTGCCAGTAAGGGAACATCCTTTGCCTGAAGATTCAAATCCCTCAACAGATTCTCATAGACTCTCTTTACTTTTTGAGGCCACTCTTTATCACCGGTATTAGACTCGCCTTGATGCAAGAGGATACCTTTAATCACACCGGCTTTCTGTGCTTCTACAGCCAATTCCTTTAGTCTACGGTAAGGATTATTACCATACGCTTTCGCGGTATTTTTCAGCCATTCCGGTTGAGAGGCAATATGTTCTTCGCAATTCTCCTCATCAAACAGTTCAATCCTACAACCACCTACAGCTACATTGATGACACCTACCTTAATATTATCAGGCAGCCTTTCCACTAATGTACGTCCGAAATAATCGGCCGGTGTTAACCCTGTATGGCAACGTACCAACGGTGGAACAGCTTTATACCATTGTCCTTTGACGCGTCCCAAAGACGGACAATCAACAGCCGCCATCATCAGAAAGCGTTCATTGACATTGCATGTATCCTGGGCCTCAATCTTTGCATTTCCTTCCATATTGGATTGTCCCAGACAAAGGTAAATATGGAAATTAGGGTCTTGTGCAAAGGCAAATATGCCTGCACATAACAAACAACTTAATAATATAATCTTCTTCATCTTGTAACAAAACTGATATTATTATTCATCCATTTCGGCATACTCTTTAAACCAGTGATAAATAGCCCACGGGCACGCTTCTGGATCATTCAAAAAAGTATAGTTTCCCGGTTCACCCGCTACATCCTTAAAAGCAGCCAATTCATGAGACTTTGTAGTAAAGAACAGCCAGGAAACGTTGCCGGATTGATCGGCTATGTATTTGAAATTAGCTCCAAAACCTTCGCCTTTCGCCACTCCCGTAATACTTTTCCCCCATGTTGCATCATATTTCTTCGGTGCCCAGTCTATCTCAGTCACCATGACAGGAGCAAAACTAGCTACCGGACCTACTTGCTTGTCCCAACCACGTTGGAAAGGTTCATATCCCCCTCCTGTAGAGGAGCCATTTCCTTCACCACTGTCCTGTTCGGCATCACTTCCATACCAGCCCGGATAACAGTGTACGGCAAAACCAATATTTTCTCCTTCGATACGATGGTCTTTATAGCCACTATACTGAGATTGCCAGCCCAATCCGGGTACCCAAATGATATTGTTACAAGCATTTCCACGTATTTTATCAACAATCGCCTGAAAATACTTTTGCATATTGATGAAGCAAGCATCACCGTCACCACCATATTTACCGTCTGTACCTTTTATATGAACGGGTTCATTAGCCAACTCGAACATAATCCCGGGATTATTCTTCACAACAGCATTCTGCGATACAATGTCCCATACTTTCAGCAGAAACTCCTGATAAGAATCTCCCAACTCTATACCTAGATACCTGTTATCTTCAGTATCACCTGCATGTGGACAAACTCCCGGCGGGCGCATCACCACATACATCCCTTTAGAAATAAAATATTCCGCCATTGGGACAAATAACTCTTTCAGGTACTTCTTGAAACGTGTTTCCGAGAAACGTTCATGTCCTTCATAACGCACATAAGGCAACGTAGTATCATCACTCCAATAAGGATCCATGTGCAGACGTACAAAGTTAAATTTCCATCCGGCAGCCAGTATTTTATCCACCATACTTTTGTTATAGCTAAGACAACTGCTTACATCATAATTACTCCATGCGTTGTTATTAAAATAAGGACTATAAGTCTGCGTAAATCCATGCAAGTTGACAATTTTCCCTTGTTCATTTTTCAGATAACGTCCCTCTACATGTAAAGGAACAACCAGCTTCGGAGAATCAGGATCATCATCCGATTCATCACCGCCGGTATCATCACCGGGTGTTGTTTCTTCTGTTTTTTTTTCGTTTTCCTCTTGCGGAATTTCATCCTTGCCACAAGCAGAAAACAACAGACAAGACAAAGTTAATATACCTATTATTCTTTTCATAATTTCATCAATCTATTTAATTACATCTATTTAAAATAATAGCGGAGCTCTATCGAGAGACTCCGCTATCCGGACGAGCGTGCCTAATCTAAATCAGCATAAACTACATGATAGTTTTCTATCTCATTTATTTACTGGCAGTACCATTTCTCAAACCTTCAAGGAAACCGACATAGACAGGTTTGCGGTTGTAATTCAAATCCCACAGACCAATTGGCTGTCCTTTTCTCCAGAAGGAGTTTTCAGAAGGGCTGTCTGTCGGGCTCCAATGAGTGATGCCATATTGCTGTGCCACCGGAATAATCTCAAAATATTTCTCAATAATGAACTGATAGAAATCAGACATATTCTGCTGCATTTCGTCTGTCAGATTCTCTGTCAGTATCGTTTCACCGGCTGCATCGACAATACCCATATCCAATTCTGTGATCTTTATGAGCTTACCGGTAGAAGCTAACAGGGTAAACATATTGATAATGGCGTTTTCCTTACTAGCCTGAGTAGCAGGATTCATATAGTAAGACACATGCATTTGAGTACCGATACCATCCACCTTTGTTTCCCCGTCAGACTCCCAACGTTCGATCCAATGTATCAAGCTCTTTAACTTCTTATTCTGATCCCAGTCGGATTCCAGATTATAGTCGTTAATAAAAAGCTTCAACTCATCAGGGTTACCACCGGACTCCGCAAAATACTTACGCGCAAACTTAATCGGAATACGGGCGTAATCATCACCCAAATAATCCTGCCAATAGAAGTTTTCACCGGAAACACCATTATCATCTGTTTGAGAAGCTGACTGAAGATCGTAATAGCCATCCCCATCCGAATCTTTTCCGGAAATAGGTTCATTCACGACATCCCATGCCTTAACATAACCACCGCAAGATTCCAACATACCTTTAATCCAACGTTCCAGTTCGTTCGTGAGGATTTCTTCTTTCTCTTCAGGAGTCAGAGGAATCGTATTACCCGACTTCTGCCAATATATAGACAAATCATCAATATAGATGGTACCGGCATACTTCCCATAATTAAAAAGAATACGAGTAGCCGCATCTCCCGTGCAGTTGGTAAATACAGTAACCTCTTCCCATTCTGTTGTAATTGGTATGGAAGGGAAGTCACCACGCCCGGCAAATCCGTCCGGTTTTTGAAAGACCGCTCCAATACTACCTGCTACACTGCCTTTAATCTTCATCTTTAAGAAATAGGTAGTCCCTTCTGTCAAAGGAGCTGAAAAATCATAGCCAGCCTGTGCTTCCCAAGAATTTACTTCCGACGGATTTGTCATTTGATGTACTCCGTCAATCACCAGCCGAGTCGAGTTATTTCCCCAACCCATCATAGCTGTTCCGCTTGAAAAGTCATCCTCTAATATATATACATTAGTTAACACGGATCCACTTTCCTGGACCTCCTCTATCCCATAAGCAAAATCAATCCAACTCGCTTTACTCCATCGGGACAGATCTTTGCTTTCTTCGAAAGTAGAGTTCATAATCAAATTTCTATCAGAGCCCGAGGCAGTCAATGTTAAATCATCAAAATACAAATCACCGCCAAACAAACCGAAACAGAACCGTAACCTATCGATATCAGCAGAAGGCGTAAACGTGAATGTGTTAGTTGACCATTGCTCACCCGCTGAAAAGGTCCCTGCACCATATTGAGTGTCAGTCCCATCTTTCTTCCCCGGCCAGAACGGAAAGGTTATAGCCGAAGAAGCCTTCATCCGCACACTTATAGTATATTCTTGATTTGCTATTAATGCCTCATCCAAATCATAATACAATTCCCAATCCCATACATTCGCTTGAGGTTTCGAGGTTTTTATATGAAGTGCGATTTCTGAACTACCAGGAACCGGTTCCGGTTCTTTATCCGCAATCAGCCCATTCAAATAAGCATTTTGCTGCTGTGAATGCCAACAGAGCGTATGCCCGTAAATACTAATTCCTGTTTCTTTTGCAGTTTTCACAAACTTCTTGACTGTGCCGAAATCCATATTTCCTTTGGCATCTACACAGGAGCTATATTTCATGGCATTACCAGCCGTCACGTCGTCATAGTTGTTGACAGTCAAAGTATAAACCAAATCTTGCTTCAAGAAATCACTCACCGTGACCCCCGTTCCCAACTTGAAGTCGGGATGGGAGATACGGTCAATATATGTTTTCAAATCACCATATTCGTTCAAGTACTCATACTTTTTCAGACTCTCCGGTTTCTCTGTCTTGTAGTCCGCAAAAAGCGCATCCGCACAAGATACAGTTATTCCGGCAACCATAGCAAGCAGTAAAATTCTATTATAGTATTTCATATTCTTCTAGATTTAACGATTAATTCTTCACATAGATCGGCGTAAAATCTTCTCTTGCCACGCCACGACTATGCGCAACCAGTGTATCTTCTGTTTCAAGCTTTAATCCATTACTGAAATCCACAGTATACTTCAAATAAATGGCATCACGGTCTTTATTACCCCAACTATTCTTCTCACCGTCTTGAACAAACTTACCAGTACCAGTAGCCGTAACGCCGTCCAACCCGGAAACCACACATTCATCGCCATTAAAAACCAGCAGCAACTTATAACTGATATTACGCGGATTGTCTGTTGTCCCTAAATTGGTAGTAACTGTAAGAATGGTTTCAGTCAAAGATTTTGTTACAGTCTGACATATTTCATCATCTTCTACATACTCGTTATGGCGATCATTCTCGGTAGTTGTCCCGTTTTCTGTCACTTTGTCCACGCCATGACGCAGATACTTACCAGTCCATTTATTGATGTATTTCACACAATAAAGTACATAATCCTGTGGTTGCACCAACCACACTGACGAATTACATCTGACGGCTTCTGCCCCTTCGGACAAAGTACCATTCAAAATACGGTCAGCATTAGTCACACCTGTCATTACCAAAGGTATAACATAGGTAGCGGTCAATGCTTCGGGATCAGCAAAAAAAGCATCAGTAAATGAGACTTCCACACCATCCATCAATACATTCTTCAGAGTGATCTTATCATCAGATAATGTATAGTAGTTGGAAGGCATAGCTTTTACCGGCACATTTTCAGATGCAGAAGTATACGAATAATAAAGGTTATCACATAATGTATTGTCTACTTCAATATCTATCGTGATATCCTTCTTATTAGCATAAACACCGCCCATAGTAGCATTAATCTTACATTTATGAGCATTGTCCAGCGTCGTATCATACTCATCTTCACCCATAACCAACGTTCTCACCGGATACTGGGTTGCAAAATAGACTGAAGTGCCGCCCTCATAATCAGGAAATTCATTATCTTGATTTTCACAGGATGTCATCGTCCATGAAACAAAGACTCCAACTGACATGGCAAATATTAATTTAATTAATTTCATATGCTTCATTATTTATTATTTTACAATTATTTCCAACCGACATTCTGTTCCAGATTGCTCCACTTCATTACTTCAGCAAAAGGTATTGGCCCGTAAATCATATACTCCTCATACTTTCTTTTCTCTACCGTAAGCGGAGAGTAGTTCATTACAGAACCATTCTTGCTTATTTCCACCCCAAGAGCAGTTTCATTCAGTTTGGTCAAATCAACATTCCAGCGACGTAAATCCCAAAAACGGAAATTCTCAAAACAAAGTTCGATACGGCGTTCATTACGGATTAGTTCACGCATCTTGTCTTTATTATCCTTTATGCTCTCCAAATAAGCATCTCCATTATCGATACCTAAACCGGCACGCGTACGAATGGCTTTGATTACATCATAAGCACTAAAAAGATGTCCATGATTATTCTGTGGCCCCCAAGCCTCATTAGCCGCCTCCGCATAAATCAGAAACATCTCTGTATAACGGATACGTGCGGTATAATGCTTCTTCTTTGTATTATACTGTGAATTAGGGTTACACTCTTTACGCAATAGTTTCCGCAAGTAATAACCTGTACGAGTAGACCTTCCGCTTTCCTTATTCACAACGTCTGTATTCGTTCCGTAAGTTCCTGTAATAATTTCCGTATCACTAGGACCTTGCTTGCTACCATTGTAAACGATGTATTTTGCCAAACGCGGATCACGGTTATCATACGGGTTTTCTGCATCGTAATTGCCTGATGTTTCAGAAATAGGGTAACCGTTCGCCATAGGAAAGGCATCCACCAAATTCTGGGTAGGATTGACACGACCGTTTCCGTAAAGTGATGGAGGGAAGTTAGCTGTTTCCAATGTATTATTATCATCTGTACTACTACGCCAAATAACCTCGGCGGGACTGCCGCCCGTTCCATAATCTTTATCCGCAAGTGTATACCACTCCAATCCATCTGCATCCAGCCCGCAGCCGCCGCCACCGTTAGCTTTCTCTATAATTTCAGCAGCATAATCGGCAGCTTGTTCCCAAGTCATTCCCGACCCGCTTTGAAATGCCGGACTGGCAGCTAACAGAGCCGTTTGTGCACGGACTGCCAATGCAATCCGTCCGCTCATCAACCCTCTATATTCTTCACCACAAACACGCCGATAATCACTCGCATTCGTCACACCGATGTTTTTATATTTTTCCGGTATCTCACTATCTGCAAATTTCTTATAATCGAGCGGCAATAATTCGATAGCCTTATCAGCATCTTCCATTATTTGCTTCACGCAATCGGAATAAGTGGCACGAGCATGATTAAAATCCGCATCCGGTCCTTCCGATTTCAAAATAATAGGTACTCCCATCAATGTGCCGTCCGCAATCTTGCCACCATGTGCACGTAACAAATAATACATATGCAGTGCACGCAACCCATAAGCCTCTCCTTTCAAACGATCAAGAAACATGGTAGAGATACGTTCATCTTTTGCCCATTCTACCTTATCTACATTCTCCAAAAAAAGATTGATATACTGGATAGCATTGAAACGATTCTGCCACTGGGAAACCGGATTATTATTGGCAGTCCAGGAACCTGTAGCCATTCGCAGATAGTTACTGGAAATCTCATTAGTCACAGCATCATCCGTAGCCAAGTCACTTGTAGGTGAAGTTTCGTAAGGAAGTATAATATAAGCGTTCGCAAGTATACCCTGCGCATAGCTCGGTTCTTTATACATAGCCTCAAGATCTCTGTTGTTCTCTAGTGCCGGTTCAAACAAATCGTCACAAGCAGTCAGCAGAGGTAAGAAAGCCAATAATTTGAATATATTTTTCATAATTTCGTTCTTTAATTATTGAAATAATCTGTATTAGAAAGTTGCAGTCACACCTAAATTATAGAAGCGGCATTGCGGGCTGGAGCCAACATTCAATTCCAGCGCCTTGCGTTCCTTGGATATTGTGAGCAAATCAGAACCGCTGATATATGCGGATACTCCATGAACAAAACTATTCTTAAACCACTTGGAAGGCAGGTCATACGTGACCTGTATTTTTGCCAAACGGAAAGCATCCGTCTTATACATCCAGAAGTCGGAAGAATAAAAGTTATTAGTTCCACTTTCTGTAGTCAGACGCGGATAAGTAGCTGTTGCTGCCGTTTCCGGAGTCCAACGCCCCCGGACTACTGCCGAGTATTTATCTTCACCGGATATCCAATAATAAGACTCGTTGTTTTTCATGGCATGTCCGCCAAACTCACCTGTACCCAATACAAAGAAAGTTAATCCTTTCCATTTAGCAGTCAAGTTTATACCCAACGCCAAGGGAGCTCCATACCAACCTCCACGAGCCAGATAAACCTGATCTTTATCATCAATTATACCGTCATTATTCTGATCTACATACTTCAAATCACCCGGTCTTATTGTACCGCCAAGACGCTGTTCTGGAGAATCGATGATGTCCTGATCATCCTTGAAGAATCCGATGCACTGTAATCCCCAAATACCGTCAACAGCATATCCTTTACGGTATTGGTATTTATCCTGATACAATTCATCCCGCTTGGTAGCTTTCGTTGTATAGTAAGTTCCGGTAACGCCCGCTGTAAAATCAACCTTGCCGAAACGTTTGTTGTAGTTTACGTTGAAATCAAATCCCATGCGACGGTCATTATCGTAGTTGATGTACGGACGAAACGAAGCAGTCGGATAATAAGTGAAGAAATACTCCGGATACTGAGTAGTAGAAGTCACGATTTTACCTTCGATTGAATTAACAAAGAAAGATGCATCCGCTGTTATCATCCGGTTCCATAAAGAAGTTTTCAGATTAACTGAAAGCTCTTTACGCTTGATAAAGCTCAAGTCTTCATTCGCCCCTTGTTTGGAGTTAGTAGAGTGTAGGGATACACTCTCGCGCCATCCCCACCATGCACCGTCCGACTGGTTGTAATAACCATCATACATATAATAGTTGTCAATTCCCAAATCCGTATTCAAGATACTACCGGACACACTCAACATCAGTTCGTCCACTACCGGAGAATTTTCCAGAAATCTCTCGTTTGATAATTTCCAGCCCAATGTCAAAGAAGGTGAGAAAGCATTACGATGTCCCGGAGCCAACTTTGCAGAATGTATAACAGCCCCACCAAAATCGGCATAATATTTATTGCGGAAGTTATATCCCAACTGCATGCCCAAATTTACATTGCTTGTCTTATGATATTCTCCTGAATAACTTTGTTGATAACCAGAGGCTATTAACATGGCAGCCAAATGATGATCATCATTAAAAGTGTTTTCGTAATCGAACTGGCCGGAGAATAAAACAGTCTGGTTATCCGAACTGCCGCTGATATTCTGCACACCGGACTTCTTGTCCTCATTGTATTTTGTCAAACCGACAATAATATCTTTCCCGCCATTATTAGACCAGGTAGGCGCATATGTGGCATAGCTGTTATTATAAGAAGTAATATAAGCAGTAGAGTAATCTACAGAAAACCGAGTATGAAAAGAGAGTCCTTTCAACACCTTGTCCAAACCAATGTTCACTCCCGCATCAAACTGGAACGAACGATCTGTTGCTTTGCTATAACCTGAAGCATAATAATCGCCAAATACATTTGTCATATCAGATTGTGTTCCTGCCAAAAAGTATTTTCCATCAACTATATTATTGCTATTCGCCACCAAATCCCATGCACTGGCTGCATTTGCATCAATATAGCTCAACGGAATCAACGGAGAAATACGATTGGGACGCAATGTAGATGCCGCACTCCAATAATAAGACCCATTGGCACTACGACGTGAATAGAAAGATACTTTAGCATTCACATAAGCTGTAATAAAGTCATTCAATGTCAAATCTACGTTACCGCGAATATTTAAACCATTGGTCCCATTATGCTTCGCTTCACCGATTTTGAAAACGTCATTGGAACGAAGATAATTTATATTCGTATAAAAATGGGCACGATGATTGCCACCCGAAATTTCGGCTGTAACATCCGAACGATTATATGCCTTCTTGATATAGTCCGACGAATACATATTCACATTAGCATAACGATAAGGATTCTCACCGGATCCATAATGGTAAATATCCTCCGCGCTATAGAGAGCACCGAGCCCGTCATTGGCACGTGCTTCATTATAAAGAGTCATGTATTCGGCCGAACCTAAATATTCGGGGTAACTCTTTGCGACATAAAACCCTGTATTGGCACGTACATCTACTTGAAGATCCGTACTCTTACCTCTTTTGGTTGTAATCATAATTACTCCTTTAGCCGCACGACTTCCATAGAGCACCACAGCTTGCGCACCTTTCAAAAAGGTTATTTGGCTGATTTCCGTAGGAGAAATATAATCAATATTGCGAGGTACCCCGTCCACCAATATCAGCTTTTCATCCATTCCCCACAATGAGTTACCATTATAACCACCGACATATCCCTGCATATCGGTCAAGCTCCATGTATTGTAATTTTTCTTCGTCAATTCCTCTACATTTACTACTGAGGCACCTCCTAATAAATTGTTCTGAGAAACCTTTCGAAAAGCTACCTGCACCAACGAATCGTTTTGCAGCGAACTTGCATTATCCCCTGCCAACTCTTGTGCACCGGCAGAAATAACAACCGGAAAAACAAGCACTGCACTGAGAATGAATCTTCTATATATATGTTTCATTGTTTATTCATTTATAATTATACATTCAGTAACCATAAGGGATTACCATCCCGGATTCTGCGGGAATTCAGCATACAGATACACGTCATTATCCAATAAGGGGAACCAGTAATGCTTCGTTCCAAATACCCGTTTCAAAATAGTCTCCTCACGGAAGTTTCTCACTTCTGCCTCTGCCGGATCATTATTCTTATAAAAGTCTTCATTCTCTACACGTTCGAATTCTTGTGAAGTCTTAATAGTATAGGGCTCTTCGGTCAGCAGCAACCAACGCTGCAAATCGTTAAAGCGGAAACCTTCAAAAGACAACTCGACAGCACGTTCACGACGAACTTCATCCATAAATTTCTGGGAATTGGAAATATATTCCGGACAAAGAGTACCTTTTTCATCACCCGGTTCCCCTCCACCAACAGGGCCTACTCCCGCACGTTTACGCAAAGTATTGATCGCATCTTCAGCCGTTTTACCAAAATTCGTAGATTTACCTGCAGCACCGTCTACTGCCGCACAAGCCTCAGCATACATCAGATAAATATCCGCCAAACGCATGTAAGGTAAATATGTATGCAGGTTACCCGACCAATTATAGAGTCCGTCATATTTATTAGCCTGATGCGGTACTAATTTCTGGATGAAATAGCCGGTACGGCTAGCATTGGCCACGGCTCTCATAGCTCCGCCCGTATACAGAGTGCAATAGCGCAAGAATTCCTTGTCTGCTTCAGGAATAGCTGCATTGACATAATGGAATCCGTCAAAAACTATGTCATGATAAAAACGGGCATCACGATTTCTAAATGGAAAATTCTTTCTAAAACCGGATTTTGTTTCATCTTCACTCAATGGCAAACCGTTCTCCATACCATATAAATTCACATAGTTGGCAGTAGGTTGGTGGATGATATTATCATGTTCAACCAAACCATAAATTTTAGGTCCCCACAACTTGGTCATATTCCAGTTACTACCGTTGAAGTCTTCGGACGGACCACGGAAAATAGCTTCTGTAGTACCCGGCATTTTCCAGTTCTGACCAGTAGTATAGAATATTTCAGAATAACTATTAGAAGCAGATGCCGATTTGGTATGATTATAAATATCACTATAATCAAACTGCGCCAATGCATATTGCGTCTGCCCGCTTTCGACAAGTGTCAGTAACTCTCCGAATGCCTCTGCTGCTTTTTTTGCATATTCTGTATTGTAATTGTAAGTATTGCTTCCACCTAGCTGCGCACCATGTTCCATCAGAGGACTGGCAGCCCAAAGATAATTCTTGCCCAGATAGCCTAATGCCATAATCTTGTTGATACGCAAATCATTCTTACCCGCGGTTTGTTTGCCAACAGTTGTGTTATCCCAATTAATAGGAAGCAAATCCGCTGCCATACGGAAATCGACTGCTGCTTTATCTGCACATTCCTGATAACTCAGACGTGGCAAAGACATTTTCTCTGTAGCAGATAAGACTGTATCAATATAAGGCAAGCCACCAAAATATTGCATCATTTCAAAGTGCCACCATGCGCGGAAAAAATAAAGCTGACCGGCAATCAGTTTTTTCTCCTCATCCGTAGCTTCCGTTAACCTTTCTAGATTAGCGATACCGATGTTAGCCTTACGTATACAATACCATGCATGTGGCCACAGTGAATGTTTAAACTTAGCATTGCCGTCACTGTTCGGATGATAAGTAGCCGTAGGATCACTGCCGGTACGATAGAGCCAGCATTGATTATTGGTAGACCATGCACGGAAGTTACCCAAATCGACCTGATGCGTCATGTGGCTGTCACCTTCCGGGTTGAATATTTCATCATCTCCCCAGTTCCAGGAAGTAGTATAATTGTTCTTCTCCTTATCAGGAATACAGTTGTATATTTCCTCGATAAACCCCTGAAAATTCCTAAAGTTCTTAAATGCTTCTTCTTCAGATACAGTAGAGTCAGCTTCCTTGTCTAGATAGTCCTCACAAGATGAAAATCCCAACGAGAAGAGCAATAAGCTACCGCATAAAAGAGTTCTATATATTTTTCTCATAGTACTTTGATTATAATGTAAATTTAACACCTAAGTTGAAACGTTTCACCGTAGGATACGCCCCTTGATTACCCGAACCTGCAAAATTCGATTCACGGTCGTCCGGCATCTTAGACCATACCCATAAGTTGTTTCCATTTAAGTAAATCTTCAAATTTTTCACCCCGAGTTTTCGCACCCATCCATCTGTAAAGGTATAGGCTATCTCTGCATTTTTCAGACGAATATAAGAACCGTCATAATAGTATTGCGTACCATTACTGTAACCGCTCACCTTTGACAACCAGCGCGGAGTTACAACATCGGCCGCATCGCCAGCCTCAGACCACCAGCTACCCTGGTCATACACCGTATTCATCTGACTGCCAAAACTGGTCAACTGAACGACACGAGTCACATTGTTTACACCATAGAACTGAACAAAAGCACTAAATCCCTTCCACTCAAAGCCAAGAGTAGCATTATATGTATTCTGTGGAGTATCAGAGTAACCGTAAGGAGCTTGGTCCTTGCTGTCGACGACACCATCCCCATTGAAATCGACAATATAATAGTCTCCGGGAAGACGTTGTGAATTGTTTGTATCATGCTGCGGGCTACCAATCACATCGTCATAAGAATTCAAATATCCATTATCAATATATGCCTTATTCTGACCAATGGCATAACCAGCCACCTTTTGATACCCAGCCAACAATGGAGCATCGTCTTTTTCAAGTATCTTATTTTCCGCATGGGTCATGCTCATATTAGCCCAAACGCGCATCTTATTGGAAAATGTCTTGTTGATACGAAGTTCCAACTCATAACCTTTGGTTCTAACCTTACCTAAGTTAGCAGTAACTGCTGTAGTACCAAAATAAGAAGGAATAGCCCGATCGCTTCCACCCACCAGAATATCAGTACGTTTATCACGAAAGACTTCCACGCTACCTGCAAACAAACCATCCCAAAAAGAGTAATCAATACCAAAATTCAATTTCTTTACTTTCTCCCAATGCACATCAGAATTACCTACTGCTGATTCACGATACCAAGTATATGGACTTTCACCACGATCTACATCCAAAGACGAGGTTCCGCCGTAAGCCCATTGGTTCATATACAACCAACGTGTTTTTACATTATCATCACCGATTTCACCATAAGAAGCACGAATTTTCAACATATCCAAAATTCTGCGTTCTTTCAAGAATTTCATAAACGGTTCTTCACTAACCATCCATCCGATAGCACCGGAATTAAAGAATGCAAAACGATTTTCTTTGCTGAACTTCTCGGAACCATTATAAGCACCATTATATTCAATAAAATACCGATCCGCCCAATTATAAGTAGTACGGAATGCCCAGTCTTCACGATAGTGAGGAATTTCACTTCCTGTAGCCGTTTCTTGACGACTGAACAATCCCATAAGGGTAACATTATGCTTTCCAAAACTACGGGCCCAATTTAACTGTGCCTGATAATTAAGGTTACGCTGTGTCGCCCAATTCTTGACTTCACCACCTTCCGTATTCCACATTACACCCTGCATAAAATCAAAACCTGTATTGTTGTCATACGACTTTTTATAACTGACCTCCCCTGTATCCGGATTAATCCATTTATGTTGTGCGTCGTTATATAGGTCATTGATACCGCGCTTCCATTCTACAAAAGTATTATCCCAAGAAACCATAGCCCTTGCACTCAATCCTTTCGTTATAAAGCTCAAATCCTGTTCCAATGCAAAGTCAGTTGTTATCTGTGTAGTAGTGGTAGTCATCGTACCTCCCAATGAAACATTTTCTGCAGAATTGGTAACATTCGAAATATTCGGATAATATCCCCATGAACCATCCGAATATTTTGGAAGAAATACATCCGGAGCAATATTATACGCCCCCGCCCACTGCTGGGCAATCGACCAGTCGGCCGAGCTATCATAATTGGAATTATTATAAGGAGTTTTCTTGTATCCATTAGAGCCCGCTACATTAACCTTAAAAACAGTACTCTTGGTTATCTGAAAATCCAGATTACTACGTACATTAATTCTGTCATATCCATAACCGGAATTATAATCACGCCCATTATCAAATACATCGAACAAGTCCCCCTCATGCACATAATCGACAGAAGCGAAATATTTTACAAACCGAGTTCCACCGCTGACATTCACATTTGCATTGTAGGACATCGCATAGTCTTTGAACAATACATCCTGCCAGTCCACATTCGGATAGCGTTCCGCTTCTTCCAAATTTGCCGGATTACGATACTTATTAATTATTGACTGCGGCTTTATGTACGACCATGAATCTGGATACAAGCTCAACTCATGCTCAATAGCCATATTGCGTGCCATCAAAGCATCATAAGAATCCAACTTGTTAGGAAGCTTGGAAGGTATCTTCATCGTGGCATTGGCTGCTATGTTTATTTGGGCAACTCCCTCAGTTCCGCGTTTAGTCGTTACCAAAATGACACCATTTGCACCTTTCACACCATAAACAGCAGTTGCAGAAGCATCCTTCAAGACAGAAATAGATTGTACAGAAGCAATATCCACACTGCTCATCGGACGTTCTATGCCATCCACCAGTACCAACGGGTCACTATTATTCCATGAACTAGTCCCACGTATTGTGATTTTCGGTTCTTCTTCACCTGGCATACCGGAACTTTGAGTCGTTATAACCCCCGGCAGGTTACCGGTTAACGCCGCACCAATATCAGAAATACCAGCCGCCCGTTCCAATACTTTTCCAGTGGTCTGCGTAATAGCACCTACCACACTCGCTTTCTTCTGTTGTCCGTAACCTACAACTACTACTTCTTCCAGTTGTTTAGTATCATCTTCCAACACCACTTTAAAAAGACCTTTGGAAACCACTTTTACCTCCTGTGGTTTCATTCCTACATACGAAACAATAAGGGTAGACTTCTCATTGGGTACGGTCAATACAAAATTTCCATCTATATCTGAAATCGTACCTATTGAATTATTACCCTTTAAAACTACTGAGGCTCCAATGATTGTCTCACCATTACTGTCAAGAACCGTTCCCCTCACCGTTATCCCTTTCTGTGCTGATGCTGTTACAAAACTAAACAACATAAGGAGAAACAAGTAAGGAATCTTTTGAATTTTCTTCGTTACATTTTTCATTACCATTAGTTTAAGATGTTAATTAACTACATTGTTTTCTAATCATCATTCTTTTTTTAAGTGCGTTAGCCATCATTATAAATATCACTCATAATTACTAGCATTATATTTATATAAAAAAAATAATTATTTGCAAGTAGCGTATAATCCAATTGTAGTACCGGTAAATCCACCAGCCGTTGTAGTAGAGAGATAACTGGGGGCTACATCTTTACAAAGCAGTTTCCAGCTTTTTTCACCATCAATAGAATAATAGAAATCGTAACCAATTCCTTGAGATACTAATTTCAAATATACTTCATTTGTATCTGCGTCTATTTCATCTGAAGCCAATGTCTGTTCCTTTTCACCGATTTGTTTCAGAGAAATATTTTTATTCTCACCCACTTTATTCAAGCAGAAGAAATATTGATGCGTCTCATCTTTAAACAACAGCATTCCGGCTGTTTCCTTATCGTCAGAAGGATTGAACAACATACGGGTAGCACATTCAAATTTATGATGTTGTAACCGACGGCAGACAAATGCCGGAGTTTTCTTTTCCGTAGCGCTAATATCTGCACACTTCAAAGTCAGGTATCCGGGCGTTTCCGTCAATGAATATAAATCGGAAGCAGAAGCTCTTAAAGTCATCCATGGCATATCAAGTACAGGAGAATCAAAGTTCTCTATTAACTCGAAATTACCATAAGTAACTGTCGTATCGCGTTTCGCACCTTCACGTTTTACAATCATAGGTACTAAATCATCTCCTTGTGTCATGTACGGGAATCCGTCTTCACTCCATTTCACCGGCATCATAAATGTTTCACGTCCCAAATTCTCAAACTGATTATTAATAGGGCGACAAGCCAGAAAAACAGCCCACCAATCTCCCTCTTTTGTTTGAATCAAGTCTGCATGACCAGCACAGGTTACCGAATTAGGACGGTCAGAATTCAAATGTCTTTGCGTCAGAATCGGATTGTTTTTCCATGGAAGAAACTTACCCATCGGAGAATCACCACGGAAAATCACTTCCGAATGCCAGTTTCCCGTTCCACCTTCGGCGGACATCAAGAAGTACTTTCCATTTATCTTATATAAATGAGGACCTTCTATCCAAATTGGTTTGTCTGCCGGTTGAGCTCCTTTGTTTACAAGAATTTTACGGGGACCGATCGTCTTATCTGTTTTCACATCAAACTCTTGTATGCGTATAGTACGGTGTCCGCTATATTCAGGTTTATTATCCGGAGCCTCATCATTATTAACAATATATGCCTTACCATCTTCATCAAAAAAGAAAGAAGGATCAATACCTCCGACCTCCGGCAACATGATGGGTTCCGACCATTCACCAAACGGGTCTTGCGTCTTAACAAAGAAATTTCCGGCTCCGACATTGGTTGTTACCATATAATATGTCTTGTTATACGGATTATAAGAAATAGCCGGAGCAAAAATACCGCCACTCACTTTCTGTCCTTCCATATTCACTAATTGCGAAGCACGGTTCAACACATGCCCTATCTGTTTCCAATTCACCAAGTCTTTGCTGTGAAAAATAGGAACACCGGGAAAATAAGTGAATGTAGATGTTACTAGGAAATAATCACCTTCTCCATTTGTACAAACACTAGGATCAGAATACCATCCCGGCAAAATAGGATTATAGAAATAGTCTTCACCTGACAGAGGATTGGAAATATAAAAATCATCATTTCCCTTATAAGAAAAATAATCAAAGAGGGCCACAGATTTTCCAATAGCCGGTAATTGTTGTTCTTTCTTTGAGCTACATGACATCATTGTTATCCCCAGCATAAATATGGAGAGCCAGACGATTGACATTAATTGTATTACCTGTGTATTCTTCATAATACTTCTTATTTTCTTTATAATCAAATATGAATTACTGATCTTTTCTGCAAAGATATGCCAGTTCATAAAACTACAAACATAATTATGTTACGGGCTTCTTTTCCTAAATAACATCTTCATTTTCAATGTTACATCTATCTTTTCCCTTGTAGCACACCCAAACAATTACACTGATTATAAACACATTACAATCTTATTTTTTTTGAATAAAAGCTATTCAAATTCCCAATAATCCAGATTGAAAAGTTTGTTTCCTTTCTCTCCTTTAAAGTAGAAATAAAGATCATGTACACCCTTTGCATTCTTTATCCGACATGACATCTGTTTATATATATCCAGTCCTCCTGTCGGTGATATACTGACACTACCTATTACCGGACCTTCAATGCTATCCAGACGAATTTCTATCATTCCGCCTTTTTCAACACAAGCTGCGCTTACACTGAATTTCTTTGCTCCCTTCTTGCCAAAGTCGACACCACGCACACACAGATATTCATTATCATCAATATCGGTTATATACAAACCACCATTCTTATGATTTTCAGCTTTAAGACCATATCCCCAAGCCATCGTTTCAGCTTCCACTCTACGGTAAGGATTAAAGTTTTCAATCTGTTCCAGTTTCGTCTCCTGCCAATAAGGAACTTCCTGAATAGTTCCATCCGGATTATAATGCATTTTTGCAACAGACGTGGAACGACGTTCCTTATGATCCAATGTTTCCAAATGAAGCAAATCATAATTTAGGCCAAATACATAAGAGCTACCTTTATAATCGATAATTCCAGGATGATTTCCTCTACTCCGCTCTGTTGGACGCATAATATATCCTTTTGTACTCCATGGTCCGGTAGCTTTTTCGCTCATAGCATAGCCAATCCCTTCCGGACAACAAGTTGAAGCGAAAGCCATGTAATAATGCCCGTTCCGTTTATACACCCACGGACCTTCCTGATAATGCTCCGGTTTATTTTCTACTTGTACAATTTCCCCCGAATATGAAATCATATCTTCATTCAGTTTCACATAATAAACATTCGGATTGCCCCAATACATATACGCTTGTCCGTCATCATCAATAAATACGGTCGGGTCAATGTCATACCAATGCTCCTTCTGCCAAACCAACGGTTTGTTCAATGGGTCTTTAAAAGGACCGTAAGGAGAGTCGGAAACCAATACGCCAATACCATTACCGTGAATCGGACAATACATATAAAATTTGCCATTACGTTCGATGACTTGTTCTGCCCAGGCACCGTTATCACGTTTCACCCAATCAAAACTCTTCAGAGAAGCGACAGCTCCATGATCGGTCCAATTCACCATATCGGTGGAAGTATAAAGTAACCAGTCCAACATTTTGAATCCTTCGGCATCATCCTCATCATGAGTTGTATAAAGGAAAACGGTATCATTATATACCATCGGAGCCGGATCGGCGGTATATTTTGTCTGGATAATAGGATTTTGTGCCACTCCCGAAGTGACGGCAGTCATTGCCAACAGGAGTAATACACCCCAAAAATTCAAGTTTTTCATATTCTATCTGTCTAAACAGTTATTTGGTTATTAATACTCCACCATTGCAAGGAATAGTCAATTGCAATTCTTGTTTCTTTCCTATTCCTATTTGTTTCACACCGCCCTGCAATACCTTATCATCACTAAATAGTCTCACCTTTTCCCCATTGGAGAACATCGGCAAATTAACTTTAAGTTTCAGTGTTTCCTTCTGCGCATTTACTCCGGCAATATACCATTTGTCTCCATGACGACGGGCGAGAATAACGTATTTACCAGGATAACCGTCAATGAAACGTACCTCATCCCAAGTCGTTGGAACCTCTTTCATAAAATCAATAGCCCATGCAGGAGCATCGGTCAGATTATTCGGTGCCAAAGCAAAATGCTGTACCGGACTCTGAAATAGAACCGCCGTAGCCAGTGCGTAGACATCTGATGTTACCCGCCGGCTTCCCCGTGGAGCATTATCCGCATTATAATATTTGTTCAATGCACTACCTCCAAAATCCATGCTACCCACAGTATTACGAATAAACGGGTGCAAGGTAGCATTAAAGGCCTCATTATCACAGCTGCCTTGAGAGAAATGAAGATTTTCACTAGCCAATACAGCCTCACTCGATGCGAAGTTAGGATACATACGTTCCCAGCCACGAGGCAAAGTACATCCATGGAAAATAACTAAAAGACCGTACTCGTTTGCATCCGACAAGATATCCTCATACAACTGCATAGTCATTTGCTTGTCACCTCCGAAAAAGTCAACTTTTATTCCACGAATACCAATGCTTTGCATCCATTTCATCTCCTTACGTCTGGCTATCGCATTATCCATAATACCTCTCGGAGTTTGCGGAGCATCATTCCAATACCCATTCGAATTATACCACAAATAAAGAGCTACCCCTTTGTCCTTCCCATATTTAGCCAATTCTTCAATTTTATCACGTCCTATTTGTTTATCCCACAAGGCATCCACTAACACAGATTGATACCCCATTGCTGCCGAAAAATCAATATACCGGAGTTGCTCTTTATAATTAGTACTTCCATCCATACCGATAATCCAGCTCCATGAACCCCGTCCATACGTATACTCTCCTTTTGCCGGATAAAGCGGTTTTACAACATCAAAAGGAACCGTTGTCTCCACTATTGGAGCCAAAGTCTTGCCCACAGTAATAGTACGCCAAGGCGTCTCGCCCGGTAATGCTATCCCTGGAAAAACCGTACCATTCCCATTTGCTTCACCTTCTTGCGGAAATCCAATGGTATACACCCCTTCTTTGTGTCCCAACAGACGGCTTGCGCAATATCCACCATTTACTCCCGTTTCGGAAACAAGCACCCAACCATTATCTCCATTACGGAACAGACAGGGAAATGTATATCCTTCTCCCCAGCCATTTTTCCCTGCGACATCATCTGCCGTATAAGACGTCTCATAACTTGGAGAAGTACGGGCAAATCCTCCCATCGGTTTACTTTGCGGACAAAGGAAAGTGGTGGTTCCGTCAGGAAACACAAATCCCGTAGCTTCTTGCTTAACCACGCAACTTAGTGTCTCACCTTGCGGATACATCTTATATTTAAAAGCAACATCGTTATTACTTATGCGGAATATAACATCATAAATTGTTTTCCCTTGTTGTGTAAACGAAAATACAGCTTCATTGGCCACATAACGAACCTTGCTCTGCTTAATAGAAGCCAACTCGTATGTTTCATCTATTTTATTGGTTGAAACATTCTTCTCCAGCGACATCCCCGATGAAAAATCTCCTATATTTGCAATAATTCCCAATGGAGATGGCTTCAAAAAAAGAACATTGTCATAACTAACAGAATAAGAGGGTCTTCCATCCATATCTGCGACTGTTACTACCAACTTTCCATCAGGACTTGCTATCTGTTTATCTTCTGCACTTACAATACTACTACCCAATAGCATAGCCATTACTATAAAAAACTTCATCATATTTCTACTTTTTAGATTCTTTTCTACTGACATAATCACACATTCTATTACAATCAAAACTTTACAGAAATCGCTTTCCCATTATAATCGACGTTTTTTTGAGTCCCGTCCTGAAGAGTTACAGTAAATTTACGGTTCTTCAACATTCCCCCATACGCACCTTTTCTTGCCCCTATCGTCAATTTACGAGATATATTATTCCAAGAGATTGGAATTTCCGTATAAGCTCCTTTTTCATAATTGTAATTATCAAATTCATCTTCATATAAAATGAAGTTTCCATTCGCACCCGCATACACCTTCAATTCAAGATGATCCCACGGTTTTTCAGTTGCATACTGAACTTGTGGACCGACAGGAATAATACTACCCGCTTTTACATACAATGGAATAACATCAAGTGTAGTCTCTTTGGTAATTTCCTTTCCGCCTTCATGTTTCTCGTTTGTCCAGAAGTCATACCATAGCGTTCCTGCCGGTAAGTATATGTTAGTAGATTTCGTTTCCATGAAATCCACAGCAGCGTCAGTTTTTGTTTTTTTCGCTCCATCTCTGTTCCATCCTTCTTCTTCGGAGACTTTTACCACAGCTTCCGGTGTATATTGTGCATGAGTAATCGGAGCCACAAGGATCGATTTTCCAAACATATATTCGTCATTGATATCCCACACCTTTCTGTCATCTACAAAATCCATCATCAAAGCGCGCATAAAACTCGATTGACGATTGCTTACCTCCCAAGAAGTAGAATAAATATAAGGCAACAGAGAGTAACGTAAACCTATCATCTTCTCGATAGCATCATATACAGGCTCGCCTTTCTTTCCGAACTTATAGATTTCCCTATAAACATCCGTCCCGTGCGAACGCATCATCGGATTGAACGTTCCAAACTGCAACCAACGCACATAAAGCTCCTGATACAATGGATTTTTTGAAGCACTATCATCATTCCAGCTTTTATTATAATGTCCTGCAAAAAAGCCACCAATATCACTATTCCAGTGAGGCATACCACACAAAGAAAAGTTTAATCCGGCAGGAATCTGATTTCTAAAACTCTCCCATGTGGAAGCGACATCACCACTCCATACATTTGCACCATAACGTTGCTGCCCCAAGAATCCGGAACGGGTTAAAATAAACACGCGTTTGTCCGAAGTCACTGCACGCTGATGGTCGTAAACCCCTCCGACAGTCATCAACGGATAAGCATTGCGCACCTTACGGAACGAGCCCAGATAGGTTTTGGTATCCATATCCTCCGGCTTCCAATCCAGATGATCGGGTTCGGTAGAGTCCATCCACCAGGCATCCATTCCCAGCTTGAAAATTCCATCATTCAGATATTTCCAATAAATATCACGTGCTTCGGGATTGTAAGCATCATACACCCTTACACCGGAAGGATATTCCATGTTGGGGGGCCATGACTCCAATCCCGATTGCGGCCAGGTAGTGAAGTTAAACAACATACCTTTTTTGTCCAATTCTCTATAAGGTTTGGTCATCGGTCCGAATGACGACCAGATAGATATAGCCATGTGTGCGTTCATCGCATGGACATCCTCCATCATCTTTTGAGGATTATTGAAAGTCGGATTCTGAAAATCCATCGCATTCCACAAATAGTTATGCCCCCAATATTGCCAATCCTGAATAATACCATCCAAAGGAATACCCAATTCACGATATTTACGAACAACGTCTACCACTTCCTCCTGGCTTTTATATCTTTCTTTACTTTGCCAGTAACCATAAGTCCATAAAGGAAACATCGGTGCTTGCCCGGTCAAGCTGCGTACTTGTGCTATTACACCATCGGCATCCTTCCCATACATGAAATAATAGTCTACACAATCACCTACTTCAGAACGAAAAGATGTTTCAACTTCGTTGTCCGTAAAAAGAGTCGGCGAATAGTTATCCCAAAACACACCATATCCTTTGGTGGACTGGAAGAATGGCGACACATCTTCAACATTTCCCTGTATCAGATTTTTGGTCATGTTCCGCTGAATCATCTTTCCATTTTGCAATTGTCCCAAACCATAAATAGCTTCCTCCTTATCTAATACAAAAGGTTGATAAACCTGATAAGTTTTTGTCCCGGCATCATCGAAATCGATAAACTGCATACCGGATTTCTCTGCCAATAACGACTTGCCATCCTTTGAGAAATAAGAAACAATTCCCGTCCCGGTGTCCACACTGACACTTAGTTCACTGGTATTCAATACAATCTTATTATCTTGTATATCAACTTTGAAACTCACCTTTTCAGGTTTGGCAATTACAGAAAGACTCTGTTTTTCATAGGCAACACCTTCCGGTGACTTTATTACTCTCGCCACAGCAGGCGCAAAGAATTGTACTTCTATATCCACTGCATTTACAGTGGTTTTGATACCGGACGATGTTTTCTGATAGTTCTGTGCGAATAAGATATTTGTGCTGAAGCATAAACATATACCCCAAAATAGATGATGTATTTTCATAATTATAGAATGATAAGGTTTCTAATTAATAACCAACAGATGTTGCATACAGTCCAATCATTGCTCCTGTAAAGCCACCAGCCTCATTAGTAGAAAGAATATCGCCGGAAACGGTTCCTCCTAAATTTAGGAAACCCTTGCCATCAATCGAATAATTAAAACGATAATCATCTCCATTGGCTGTTACTTGCAGTGTCACAGGTTTCTCTGTTTCTATCTTCACCTCACCCAGGACACTCGCTTGTCCTTTTTCGGTTCTTTGCAGTATCAGGTAATAGTCTTTTCCCTTTTTAGTGATACCGAAAACATAGTGATATCTTTCATTTTGATAACATGTTATACCGGCAAAATCTTTCTCATTTTTTGGTTTGTACTCCATGGTTGCTGCCGCGGTAAATTGATTATGCTGTTGACGGTAGAACAAAGTAGAAGTAGGTTTCACTTCATTGATATTTGAGGTAAAAGGGATGATCCGCAACCCTTTATCGGTCATCTCAACGAATTCTTCACGAGGACCTCTAAGACCGATCCATCTAAAATCTAATGTCTTATCGGAGAAATCATCCTTAAAGACAAAGTTGCCACTAGGCAAATAACCGTTTTTCCCTGTTTGGTTCTCAACTCCCGAAGGCATCTTCAATGTAGGTTTCATAGGGATAAGCCCATTCTCGAAAACGGGAAATGTTCCGCTCCAGTCCACCGGAAGAATAAAAGTTTCGCGTCCGGTATTCACTCTGTTCTTCTCATTGGGGCGTATTCCTAAAAATACACCATAATATTTTCCGTCGGGTCCCTCCACTAAGTCTGCATGACCAGCCCAGTCTACTTTATCCGCCCGATTTGCAGGAAAATAACGTTGAGTTAAAATAGGATTATTATTTGCCGGAAGATAAGGTCCTTTCGGATGATCACTTACAAAAATGACTTCGCTATGCCAGCCTCCGGTTCCTCCTTCGGCACACATTAAATAATAACGTCCATCTTTCTTATAGATATGAGGAGCTTCAATCCATATCGGTTTTTCTTCTATATTGACGCCACCGTTTACGATGATCCGGTCCGTTCCCGGAACCACTTTATCATTCTCCACATCATAATCCCATATTTTTATGACACGGTGTCCCGAGTAACGCTCATTTGCTTTAGCAGGAGCATCATTATGTACCACGTATGCCTTGCCATTATCATCAAAGAAAAGAGAAGGATCAATGCCTTCAAATTGAAGTTTGACCGGATCACTCCAGCCATTCTCCGGATTCTTTGTCTTTACTACCATATTTCCAAAGCCACCGGAAAATTGAGTGGTTATCATATAAAACGTATCATTATTGGGATTATATCTTATAGCAGGAGCATATACACCAGCACTAATACCACAATCTTCAACCTTTAATTGTGACGTTCTGTCCAGCACATGACCGATTTGTTTCCAGTTGACCAGATCATTAGAATGGAAAATAGGTACCCCGGGAAACATAGCAAAAGATGAGCACACCAAATAATAATCATTACCTTTCCGCGTTATACTCGGATCGGGATAGCAACCCTGCAAAATAGGATTATAGAACTCACCCGGCTTTAAAGGATTGTTTTGATAAATAGCATCCTCCCCCTGATAAATAAATTGCGTAAAGACAGGAGCATTTTTCGTTATTTTACCCTTGCCACTCACCTCCATATTAAAAAACAGCATAAAAAATACGACAAGCGCCACGGATTGCCAGCCCGACAAAATCAATTTTAATGTTCTCATATTATCACTTTTTATTTTCTATAATTTTCTGTTCCATAGTAGTGTTTGCAAATGTATCGATTCGGTTTTATCATATATGTACAATCATGATACAGGCATCTATATACAGGTTACATTTATCACAGACATGTAACATGATTCTTTTCTGATGTAACAAAAAGCCCCAAAACAGAAAAATGGTAAGATAAATAACTACATTACCTATTATTTCAGCACTTTTATCTTCCATCATATAAAATGCTGAATATCAAGGATTAGAAAATATTCATTTTCCTTTAAAGGAAAGCCCCCGTTGGTTTAAAAGAAACGGGGGCTTGGTTTAAAAGAAACGACCCGTTCCTTTTAAAGGAACAAGGTCGTTCTTTCTTTATTCATTCAATAAATAAATCCGGATTGTCTATCTGTAAAAATAAACAAAATTCCAAAGCGGTATTACTGTACGTTCATTACAATCGTTTTCAACTTATTTCTATCAGAAGTTCCTCCATACAGTAATTCATAAGTACCTTCCAACGGACGCATCGTATTCGACTCTGCATCAAACCATTCAAAGTTCTCACCGGTAAGAGAAATAGCTACTGATTCAGTTTTCCCTGCCGGAATATGAACGCGTTTGAAAGCACGCAAGGTATAACGGGGACCTTCCTTATCACCCGGACGTCTCAAATAAACCTGAACCACCTCTTCTCCATCACGTTGCCCGACATTGCTTACCGGAATAGTCAATACTACATTTTCACCTTTGGCGATTGTATTCTTGCTCAATTTAGCTTCTCCATAAGTAAAGTCAGTATAACTCAACCCATGACCGAATGGGAAAAGTGGTTGCTGTTGCATATATCGATAGGTACGCCCCTTCATGGAATAGTCTTCAAAGTCCGGCAATTGATTCACATCCTTATAGAAAGTGACCGGCAGGCGTCCACCGGGATTATACTCTCCCCAAAGAGCATCAACGATAGCTGTACCACCCGCCTGTCCCGGATACCATGCCTGCAGAATCGCTTCACAAGTAGTCGTTTCGGGCACTAGTCCGATAGCTGAACCGGAATAATTGATAAAGACAACCTTTTTACCAGCCTTCTTCAAAGCTTTCAACAAATCACGTTGAACGTCCGGAAGTTCAATATCCGTACGGTCACCACCCTTAAATCCGGGAACTTCTACCGGCATTTCTTCACCTTCCAGACTTGGAGAAATTCCACCAGCAAAAAGAATCACATCAGCATCCATTACTCTCTTCACTGCGAAGTTCAAGTCGATCCCGACCTCTTTGCCCAAATCAAAATCAAGTGTAGCCCTTTCATTCCGTTGTTTGAATAAAATCTCGATATGATACTCTTTTCCAGCTTTCGCCTGTAACGTATAGAGGTTCGTCGGATTCTTAACATATATTTTCTGAGCCACTTGCTCACCATTTATAATAAGAGTCACTTCACCATCCAGTTGGAAACGGAAAGCAACATCACCGGACTGCGAAGGACGAAAGACAGATTCATAACGAGCCGAGAAATTAGTAATTTCCACACCAGGCGCAAACGTAGTAGCCCCTGTTGTTGCAAAATGGAACGGAGTAGAAATCTGGTCAGTAGTGACCACTTCCCCTTCACGATCACGATTATTCCAATATTCTGCCAAGAAACCGGGTTTACCATTTATGCTACATTCATCAAACAGGCTTTGAAGTGTCTTTCCGTCCACACGGTCACAACCCGGTTCGTATATGATTTGTCCTTCCGGTAGTTTGGCACGGACAGCTTCCAATAAGGTAACCGTATGTGCCGGAATACCGTTATAATTTCCCCACTGCATCACGGAGTCATTGGCATTAGGTCCCATAACGGCTACTTTCAGATGGGTATTCAGAGGAAGGATGTTGTTTTTATTCTGCAAGAGCACCAATGATTCACGAGCCATACGCAAAGCCAATGCCTGATGTTCCTTACTATTCAACACAGAGGTTGGAATTTCCGACCAAGCCGGTTGTTCGTCCATTTCTCCCAGTTCAAAACGTGCCGTCAACAAACGTTTCAATGAAATATCTATTTCTTTTTCGTCAATCAAACCGGCTTTTACAGCATCCGCCAGTGAAGCATATTCACTTCCACATTCAAGGTCTGTGCCTGCCCGCACAGCACCAGCCGAAGCGTGTTCCTTGTCCGGGTGAGTCCCATGCGTTCCCGGTCTATAGAAATCAGAAATCGCTCCACAGTCAGAGACTACAATGCCTTTGTATCCCCATTCATCCCGCAATATTTGCATCAACAGGCGATTGCTGCCACAACAAGGCTCTCCCTCAAAACGATTGTAGGCACACATCACTTCCTTTACATGCGCTTTCTGTACCAAATCTTTAAAAGCTGGCAGATAGGTTTCCCATAAATCCCGGGGATCTATATTCTCCGCATCAAAACTATGCCGGTTCCACTCCGGACCTGAATGAACAGCAAAGTGCTTGGCACATGCGTGCAGCTTATCATACCTGGCATCTTCCGGTCCTTGCAAGCCACGGACTACAGCCATTCCCATTTGTCCTGTCAGATAAGGGTCTTCACCATAAGTTTCCTGACCGCGTCCCCAACGAGGGTCACGGAATATATTGACATTCGGTGTCCAGAATGTTAATCCCTGATAGCGTTTCAGCACGCCGCTTTCACCGAAAATACGCGATTTTACGCGAGCCTCATCGGAAGTGGCATTGAACACTTCATATAATAATGAATCATTAAAAGAAGCTCCCATACCGATAGACTGGGGAAAAACAGTAGCCAATCCGGCACGTCCCACACCGTGCAACGCTTCATTCCACCACTCATATTCTTTAATTCCCAGTCGGGGGATAGCAGGTGATGCATTTTGCATTAATGATACTTTTTCTTCCAAAGTCAACCGAGGCAACAAATCCTCCGTCCGTTGTTCCGCCGCTAAAGAAGTGTCCTGGTAAGGCAGCAATTGCTTACATGCCGAAAACGATAACACCAAACAAACACCCATAATCGGTATCCAACCTCTTTTCATAATATTATACTTATTAGTTATGATTAATTTGGAAACAAAAATAGCCTATTTTCTAATAAAACAATGTTTCATTGGTTACAAATACATATTTGTTTGTTACATTGACGCATCACAGAACGAATAATCAAAGGAGTCCACATCTACATAACCGCCCACGGAACGTGTAGCATAGTTAAATATAGCAAACTTACTCCCCATGAACATACGGGTGTAGTCAAATTTCATCTTAATAGGCAGACCGACAGGTATCCATGTTTTCCCATCAAGACTATAAGAAAAACGAGCCTCATCCCGTCCATTAGTAAAGTCACCTTCCACACGCAAATAGACAAGCTCTTTGTTTAGAGGTATACGGGCTTGTTCGGTCATATCCACACGGCTAATGGCACGCTTCGTTTTCTCAAACACGCTTTTCTGTTCACTCATCACAAGAGACAGTTTATTTCCGTTCTTTTCAATCGTAAGCACACCGCTGTCACCATTAAAAGCCGATAATCCTGCACGGTCACCATCTTTCATGCCCCCCAGAGAGAGACTGACAGTGCCCATACATTTCGGTCCTACCATACGTTGAGTCAACGTATTGGGAGCAACAAACAGGTTATCTACCACACGGGAGGTTTTCAAACGCAGAAATCCGGGACGGTCGGTAAGACTCCATGCCTGATCGACGGGGTTATGATTCCACTGCCAATAGAGGGAAAGCCCGGAAGCGGAAAAATCATCCGAACCGCAGATACCATTCATTGACATATACGATAAAGTGGTATCATTCGGAATGTGCCCATCCTTGTCTCCCAGCATAGGCCAACCATCTTCCGTCCATGTACAAGGCATAAGACACGGTACACGCCCTACCCCGCCACGATCCTGAAAAATCAGCCCGTACCATTCACCGTTTTTCCCGTCTACGATGCATCCCTGACCAACACCGCCATGCCCGTCAAACTCCGTTTCAAGAATGACACGCTTTTCGTAAGGTCCGGTAATCTTATCGGCACGATAGCATACTTCACGACGCAGACGGCCGGGAATACTCCAATCCATAGAAATCATCAGCAAATAATATTTCCCATTATGCTTGATGACGGAACTACCTTCCAACAGCCCTTGTTCGTCAGCATCCCGTTCAAATATTTGCTGATTGATGCCACCGGGAAGTACATCGGTCAAATCGGGTTTCAACTCTGTAAGATGTCCCGTACTGTGAAAGAGATACACCCGCCCGTCATCATCAAACAGAAGCGAACCGTCATGGAAATGCGGGGGGCGCGAAAGAAGTTTCCAGGGACCGGCCGGATCTGTCGCAGTATAGACAAACCCACGTCCGGGAGCGCCATTGGCTGTAAACCATACATAGAATTTACCGTCATGATAGCGGATAGATGATGCCCATTGTCCTTGCCCGTAAGCAGTGCCTTCGAGCAGATCATAACGGGGACCATCGTCAATGCGAGGAAATACGTAGCTGATAGTTTCCCAATGTTTCATGTCCGGCGAACGCATGATTGGCGCCCCCGGCATCAGGTGCATAGTAGTGGAAACCATGTAAAAGTAATCGCCTGCGCGACATACTGACATATCGGGCACGTCAGCATAAAGAATAGGATTACGGTATTGTGCTCCGGCTGATAGCGGGAAGAACAATGTAAAAAGAGTACACAGTAAAATAGTGTTGATTTTTGTTTTCAGCATAATCATCGTTTTTTTATTAACTGGCTACATTATCTATTATTTGAAAGCTAATTATTTAAAATATTCCTTGTTATCTTCCACATCACAAAAATAGAAAATGCAAACAGATATATTGCCCAAAGTATGCTACATGATTTCTTTGTGATGCTACATATCGAATGAAGAATGTTACATCTATATTTACTCATGTTACATCACCCTATCTCCCAAAGAGAGGAGACTATATTCAGCCTCCTCTCACTTATTACATACCCAAACAACAGGTATCAACAACTATTCTTATTACAAGAACTTATCAGAACTCAACCAGTATGCGGAACACCTTTCCCGGATTAGCCGTCCATTCCTGCATAGCTTCCAAAGCTCCTTCCGGTTTGGCAATCTTCGAAATCAGTTCTTCTACCGGACAGTTGCCTTCTTTCATATAATTGATAACCGCACGGAAATCTGCCGGCAACGCATTTCTGGAACCACGGATATCCAGTTCTTTCTGAACGAAATATTTTGTTTGGAAAGCTACTTCGCTCTTGGCATAACCGATGCAAACGACCCGTCCTGTAAAACCCACTTCATCCACCGCCATCACATAAGTGACCGGACTGCCGACAGCTTCAATCACCACATCGGCACCGAAGCCCTCCGTTATCTGTTGCATCCGTTCGTGTACATTTTCTGTCTTGGAGTTAATCACATAAGAAGCACCTACCTTTTTCGCCAGTTCCAGTTTCTCGTCATCCAAGTCGACAGCAATGACCGTTGCCCCTCTCAAAGCAGCACGTACAATGGCACCGATACCAATCATACCGCAGCCAATAACCATCACATATTCATTATCGATCACCTGCGCACGAGATACCGCATGGAATCCGACACTCATCGGCTCAATCAACGCACAATCGCGAGGAGAGATATTACCAGCCGGAATAATCTTCGTCCAAGGCAATACGGCATATTCGCACATCACTCCATTGCGTTGCACTCCTAACGTTTCATTATGCTCACAAGCATTGACACGACCATTACGACAAGAAGCACATTTACCACAATTGGTGTATGGATTCAATGTCACGTTCATCCCTTTTTCGAAGCCAGCCGGAACATTCGGACCGATTTCCTCAATCACCGCTCCTACCTCATGTCCCGGGATTACCGGTAACTTCACCATTGGGTTACGTCCTAAAAAGGTATTCAGGTCGGAGCCACAGAAACCCACATACTTGATTCTTACTAATACTTCACCGACACCAACGGTCGGTTTTTCCAGTTCAACCACCTTCATTTCGGAGGGATTGACAATTTGAACTGCTTTCATTGGATATGTTTGATAAATAAATTTATTAATCGATTACTTTATAACCTTTCCAACCATAATATGCACAGAAGACAAAGCAAATCATCGGTACACAATAGGCCATATAATAGATATGCTCATTGGCATGCATGAAATAAGCCGTCAACTGTGGCAGGCAGGCATTGCCGACAATAGCCATTACCAGAAATGCCGAACCACTCTTTGTCTGATTCCCCAGTCCTTTTAGCGCCAATGAGAACTGCGTGGGATACATTATAGACATAAAGAAAGAGATAGCCAACATTGCGTATAACCCGATCATACCTCCCCATATCATCACTGCCCCGCACAAAAGAATATTCATCAAGGCGTAAACCAGTAGCATATCCTGTGGACGGAATTTCACCATCAATCCGGTACCGATCCAACGCCCCAAAAGAAATGCAAGCATATACAATCCGAAGAAGGTAGTCGCTGTATCTTCCGGCAATCCGGCATAAGTGCAACAGTAAACCAGGAACAAACTGTTTATCGCCGTCTGTCCGCCGTTATAGAAGAATTGCGCAATCACTCCCCACCGCAAGTGTGAGTGCTTCAATACACCGAAGTCTATCAGTTTTTCTTTCTGGCTACCCTCTTTCGTTTTACCCGAAGAAGTCATTTTATCGGAAGAAGCCGTTTCTCCTTCGTCCCCAATCTTCGGCAATTTTGAAAAGATGAAGACAACAGCTATGGCAATCAACAGTATAGCCAATATCAGATAAGGGAGTTTCATGGCATCCGTTTCCAATTGGATATAGGCCTGCCAGCCTCCCGGATAATCTACAGGAAGGGTCTCTCGCGTGTAATGAGTTCCGCTAAGGATGAGCTTACTCAAAAACATGGCAGCGATAAAAGCTCCGAGTCCATTGAAAGACTGCGCCAGATTCAATCGGCGGGGAGCTGTTTCGGGGGCTCCTAAAACCGTCACATACGGATTGGCAGCTGTCTCCAGAAAGCACATTCCCGTAGCGATAATAAAGAAGATACAGAGGTAAGCCCAATATTCTTTTAAAATGGCGGCGGGAAAGAAAAGCAGACCTCCGATTGCTGCTAATACCAGTCCGAAAATAATTCCCGCCTTATAGCTGTAACGTTTCATAAACATCGCTATGGGGATGGGGAAAATAAAATAAGCCAGCCAGTAGGCAGTCTCGGTAAAAGAGGCTTCAAAGGTATTCAGTTCACATGTCTTCATCAATTGCCGGATCATTGTGGGAAGCAGATTGCTGCTTATCGCCCACAGAAAGAAAAGGCAGAAAACTAACGCTAAAGGTATTGTATATGTATTCTTTTTCATGGTATAAATCTAGTTTTACGATAAGGATGTTTTCTCTATCATTCGGACATGTTCTTGATGTAAGGAAGTACGGGGAGATCCGTGAATCCATAGAAGTTCCGGGCATTTTCTCCCAAAAAGAGTCTTTTGTCCTCTTCCGTCAACTCGGAAGACTTCACCACAAAATCGTATGACATCTTGTAGGTGATTGCTGTAATGGTGCGCGGATAGTCCGATCCCCACATCAGTTTCTCCATGCCAACCAAGTCTGCTGCTTCACGAATGGCTTTCACTGCTCCTTTGAAAGGATAAAATTCATCATTGAAAAGCCAGGTGATTCCGCCGGATTCAATCATCACATTGGGATGACGTGCCAGGCGGATTTGTTCTTTCCAGTCCGGACGTGTCACCATTCCGAAGTGCCCGACAGCTATTTTTAGGCGGGGACATTCCTGAATAATCTCTTCCATTTCGGAAACCTGTGTTGCTCCGTCAGCCAAATCGATGGAAAGCATGACATTCCGTTCTTCCATAGAATGAAACATCTGCATCATTTCCTCATTATTCAGCATTACCCGTCCCTCTTTTAACAACAAGCGTTGGGCAGGTATTTTTATAGCCTTAAAACCTTTGGCTATAAGCTCTTTCGCCTGCTCCAAAAATCCAGGTTTGCGAAACTCACACATTCCGCAAACAAAGAAACGGTTGGGATAATGGGAAACGACTTCCGACAAATAATCATTCTGAATACCGTCAATAAACTCTTGGGTAATGACAGCCGCAGCCACTTGCGCATAGTCCATATTCGAAAGAAAAACTTCCGCGCTATTCACACCGTCTACCATAAAGGGCGGAACCATTTGCCGGATTTCTCCCATAAATTCCGAACGGCCATTTTCCAAAGTCCGGATAGGCAATCCGTCCACAACAGTATCCTGCCGTAACCACAGATGGGCGTGCGCATCAATAATTGTATAGTCCATACGAATGACGCTGTTTTATGAGTTTGCCCAACTTACACGTTTCTGCTCTCCGATAATCTCCTGCACTTCCCGAACGAGTTCCCAGTCAATAGGTTCTTTGATGAAAGCGATGTTCTTTTTCACATTCTCCGGATTAGTCGTACTAAACAAAGTCGTTGCTATACGGGGATTGCTGACGGAGAACTGCATAGCCAGCTTCTCAATCGGATAATTCTTAGCTTTGCAATGTTCCATTGCTTTACGGCAAGCCTCTACCAAGGGTTTGGGAGCCGGATGCCAGGCAGGAACACCACGTTCACTCAACAGTCCCATTGAAAGCGGAGAAGCATTAATCACACCGATTTCTTTGGATTCGAAGTAGTCCAGGAAGTCTGCTAATTTATCATCACACAAGCAATAATGGCAGAAGCTAAGCACAGATTCAATCGTACCGCTTGGTGAATGGTCAATTACCCATTTCAGGTTCTCGAGTTGCAAGTCGGTAATTCCAACGTGTCCTACCACTCCTTTTTCACGCAACTCAACCAAAGCCGGCAGAGTTTCATTAACCACCTGATTCAAATCGGCAAACTCCACATCGTGTACATTTATCAGATCGATAAAATCTATATTCAGACGTTCCATGCTCTCATACACACTTTCGGTAGCACGCTTTGCAGAGTAATCCCACAGATTTACTCCATCTTTTCCATAACGTCCCACTTTGGTAGAAAGGTAATAACGGTCGCGAGGAAGATCTTTAAGCGCCTTTCCTAAAACAGTTTCCGCTTTATAATGTCCGTAATAAGGAGACACATCGATAAAGTTCATTCCTGCCTCAACAGCGGTAAACACAGCCTGAATGCCTTCTTTTTCTTTCAAATCATGGAAAACTCCTCCTAAAGAAGAAGCTCCAAAACTAAGAGATGATACTTTCATCCCTGTCTTTCCGATTTCATGGTATTGCATACTTTTAGGTTTTAAATCATTTTGTATGCGACAAAAATAGGTCAGTAATAGTTTCAGTGCAGCAGAGAGCAGTCGAAAAACCAACGTAACGGTTTACGTAAAAAATATTGCTTCAGATGCTTTTAATTTTCCGGGAATGTGCTTTCTTTGTAAAAAGAATCTAAGTTGCAGACTTTCAAATGGAAAACCGGAAACATACTTCATTAAAAGATCTCGCCCAAGCATTGGGGGTGTCGATTCCTACTGTATCCAGGGCACTAAAAGATAGTCCGGAAATCAGCCGTGAACTTTGTGCCAAAGCAAAGGCACTGGCTAAAGAGATGAACTACCGCCCCAATCCTTTTGCCATGAGCCTGCGGAAAAATGCGCCGCGTATCATCGGAGTGATCGTTCCGGATATTGTCACTCATTTCTTTGCATCAATTCTGAATGGAATAGAGAATATGGCTATTGCCAACGGATATTTCGTGATTATCACGACCTCGCATGAATCTTACGAGCACGAAAAAAGAAATATTGAGAATCTGGTCAATATGCGCGTGGAAGGTATCATCGCCTGTCTGTCTCAAGAAACAACCGATTTCTCCCACATCTCCGCCTTGAAAGACATCAATATGCCACTTATCCTGTTCGACCGTGTTTGCCTGACCGACCAGTTTTCTTCGGTCGTAGCGGATGGGGTACAATCAGCGCAAATGGCAACACAACATCTGTTGAATAATGGAAGTAAACGGGTAGCCTTTATCGGTGGAGCCAATCATTTGGATATTGTAAAGAGAAGAAAACATGGTTATCTGGAAGCCTTGCGTGAGAATCGTATTCCTATCGAAAAGGAGCTAGTTGTTTGCCGGAAGATTGATTATGAGGAAGGCAAGATTGCCACAGAAACTTTACTGTCACTTCCACAGCCTCCGGATGCTATTCTTGCCATGAATGATACATTGGCTTTCGCGGCTATGGAAGTTATCAAGAGCCATGGTCTCCGCATACCGGATGATATCGCTATTATCGGATATACGGATGAACAGCATGCCAATTATGTGGAACCGAAATTATCTGCTGTATCACATCAAACTTATAAAATGGGAGAAACTGCCTGCCAACTATTAATAGATCGGATAAAAGGAGATAAGACTATCAAGCAGGTGACGATTCCGACACATTTGCAGATTAGGGAGAGTAGTATAAAAAAATAAGGGAAACGTCTTATTAAAAGAAGTTTTATAGACAAACGATTCTACTTTTTATTTATAAATACTTACTTTTGCAGAAACAGATAAAACTCTATGAAACCGAACTACCTAACTATTCTAATTACAACACTATGCATTTTCTTTAATGCGTGTCATAATTCAAACACTGCCCCTCAATTACAATTAGCAGATTCATTAATAGACAAACGTGCTGACAGCGCATTATGCATATTGGAAAAGCTATCTATTGAAGAAATATCTAATAAATCAGCAAAAGCCATGTATGCACTATTATTAACAGAAGCTTTAGATAAGAATTTCAAATCTCACCGCAATGACTCTCTAATTCTAATAGCAGTTGACTACTATAAGGATAACAGTAATAATAAGCTAAAAACAAAAGCTTATTATTATCTCGGAAGAGTGTATCAAGATAACAAAGATTATGTAAAAGCAACAGAAGCCTATCTAACAGCTTTAAAAACAGCATCCCCAAACCAAGCTCCAATATTACAAATATACAATAACCTGGCTTTATGTTACGAGAGTCAAGAGTTTTATCTTCCGGCTATCAAAACATATAAAGAATCATACGCAACTGCAGAAAAAATGCAAGACAAATATGGAATTTTACACGCAACCCGAGGATTAGGCAATGTTTATGCAATACAAGATGAGGAAGAAAAAGCATTATCTTATTATCAAAAAGCATTATCAATAGCACAATCTATCAAAGATTCATTGTGGGAAAATGCAATTTTTTGTGATATAGCAAAGGTATATGACGACCAAGGGTTATATATAGAAGCTAAAAAGCAAATAGATTTAGCCTTGAGATATGCTCCTTCTAACATTAATTTATCTCCTACTTACTTTTGGAAAGGAAGTATATTGTATAATCTCGAAGAAACTGATTCTGCTATTCACTATTTATCCCGAGCTAGTACTAAGGCCAATATTTATACTAAAGCTTCTATTTATCAGACTTTGTATGAAATAAACAAAGAAAACAAAAATTATGAACAGGCAATTCTATATAACGATACAGCTTTAACCTGTTATGACTCTATCCAGAAAATTATTCACCATACTGAAATTAACAATCTCATCAAAAAACACTCAATAGATATATATAAAGAACAAATAAAAAAACAATCACAACAAACAAAAGTAATATTCATTATTGGTGGATTAGTTACAATGTTTCTGTTTATCTATACTGTAATGTATATAAGCAATCGCAATAAAAAGACACATATACACTGGCAGCAGCTACTAATGAAGAATCAGACAGAAAAAGCCACATTAAAAGAAGAAATCAGAGCACTATCTCATGCCAATGAAATCAATGAACACAGATATGCAGATATATTAAATCAAAGAATAAAGTTATGGCATCAAAGTCTTCAGATATGCGTACGTCTATTCAAAACGACTACATCTTATAAAAAAATTCAATCAATAGAAACATCTAAAAACAAAAAAGAGAAAGAGATAACTCAAGAAGAGTTATCACTGATTTATCAAGAAATAAACGAAGCCTTCATTGAAGCGATGCAAGAGTTATTAGAACAATACCCTAGTCTAACACAAGACGATCTCTATTACTGCATACTTAACTACCTCCAATTATCCAATAATACAATCAAAGTTTGTATGAAAGCCGGAAGCCAGTCTGCACTGACTCAAAGGAAATATCGTATAAAAAAACAATTATCTGACCTTAGTTTCTCTATAATTTTCGATGCTAAAGGAGAAAGCAAGTAAATGAACACAATGCCCTGTTATCACAATTAGTTTTTTGTTATATATATTTTATAACACACTGATTACCAATAGCTATATATAATCATATTGTTATTATTTGTTATTGTAACATATAGCAAATCATCCTACTTTTGCTGAAAATCAATAACAATAAAACTATTATGAAACGAAATCTACTTTTATTCACATTCATGGCTCTTTGCTCTAGCTTTATCTTTTCAATGCCATCAGACACAAGAAGACAAATAAAAATGAAAGTTAGACAGCCGATAGAGCATCGCTCTACTAACCACCCCGATCCTGTGCGAGTGTATATAAACAATTCATTATTAGAGGTTGAATTTGAGCATCCATCCAAAGATGTAACAATCACAATCATTAATTCTGAAACAGGAAAAACAATCTACTATGAAAAGATTATATCTTTAGAGAAAGTCAGACTCATTGATTTATCCGAAGAAGATAAAAAGGCTGAATACGCTCTTGAAATATCAACATCTTCGTGGTTCACAACAGGAATATTTACAATAGATTGAAGTACACTATGAGACTTATTCCATACTACATATCAGCCATGCTGATGGTGTTATTCTATGCATCTTGCAACTCCCATCAAAGTTCCAAAGGTACCGAGAAAGATATAATAGCTGAATTTGATGGAGAAGCAATATATGCCAGTGAGATAAACACAATTATAAAACAAGAGCTTTACGACGAACTTTGCAGAATTCATGAAATCAAAAAGAAAGCTCTTGAGCAATTGATAAATGTCAAACTACTACAGAAAGAAGCCAATAAGAAACAGATGACTTATCAAGAATATATAGACGATTATGTAAACGCTCAAATAGAACAGTGCGGAATAGATTCTCTTTTAAAACGGTACAGGCTAGAATCAATTACAGAATTTCGAGGAAAAAGTATATATAGCGTAGCAATAGATTCTCCTACCGGTAAAGCCACGCGCTCATTTCATTTGAAAGGAGCTATTGTCAACGATTTACTGGACTCACTAAAAAGGAATAAAAAGATAACTAAATATCTCTATCCTCCAAAGAGTCCAAGAGTTGACCTTGATAACCTGCATACCTACTACAGGGGTAATCTAAAGTCAGAAGTCTCTGTCATTATAATATCTGATTTTGACTGTGAATCATGCATTAATGCTCATTCTCTTCACAATTCAATATATGAAGAATATAAAGATAAAGTGAAATTTGGATATATCCACTATTCAACAATACCAACATTTGCTGAAATAGCAAGTGACGCAGCGAACAAGCAAAATAAGTTCTGGGAATTCCAAGACTCATTATATGCATATAGAGGATATATTGATTCTACAACTGTCTTCAAAATAGCTCACAATATGTCTATGGACATAAACAAATTGCAAAAAGACATAGCAAGTAACGCCGGGAAAAAAGCAATTGAATACACAATCAATCAATTAGTACTTCTTGGTGTGTATGCAACACCGACACTTATTATCAATGGTCGCCTAATCGTTGACACCAATTCAAAAAAAGAAATCTGTCATCTTATCGATGAAGAACTATCAAAATAATATTATTAACAATTAAAAAAATGTATTATGAGGAAAATTATCTTTTTATGTTTCTGTGCCTTATTGGCATCTTGTTCTTCAGATGAAGGATTACAAGATATAGGCACAAATGGGAAAGAGTTGGCAAACATGATCAACGACTATGAACTTGTATTAAAAGGTTATTCTATCGATGAATTAAAAAAAGAAAAAGATGAACTAACCCCAACAACACAAGAAGAAACTGTTGCAGAGCCATGGCTTATTAAAGCCATACAGGATTCTATTGCTCAAATCCAATTCTCCTATAACAACCACACAAGAACAGATGCAGGAGCATACACAAGAGCAGCTCCCCTGGAGGGAGTTTTTAAGTATGAAACCTGTGGGAGATATCGTGAATTTGTATACCATATGGATTGTGAAGATGGTGGAGACACATATTCAACAGGAAATATAGGAGCAACTAGAGTAGATGGAAATGGGAATGTAGAGTTTCACTTTTGTGTCATACCTGCAGGCTATGCAACGGGTGGAGTATTAGCATTTTATCTACCAAATTTGTATGCGCAGAATATGCATGTAGTTAAGCGGCATCACGATAATGAAGACCATAATAACAAAAATCATATTATAGACAATGCAGGTTTAGCCTCATTTGGTCCAAATTATTTCAATAACAACACCGGTTTCTTCTGGCTATTCGGAGGGGGGACGCGCTCTGATAAATTACCTTTCAAATTTGGGGTAATTGGGACTGCTCCATTGCCTGGACCCCATAATATTTTATGGATTGATGATGAAAACGGGAAAAATGCCAATCAGGCTATTAGGTGGAGCGAATCAAATAATGCTAAAGGGGTTGATTTACCAGCAGAAAAAAGTTTTTATGGCCTTACTCCTGGCAGAAATACAATATACGAAATAATTCAGATTTAGAAATAATTCATAGAATAACAATCATATCTAAACCAATACTATATAAATAATGAGTCCCTTATTCTAATCCTTTTCCATAGATGAAATAGGATTAGAATAAGGGAACTTTATTTTAATAAATTCCAAATGATAATAAGTGATTATTTTTCGCACTTTAACATTTGAATATCAAATACTAAAGTTGAATAACCTAAAATAGTAATCGAAGAACCTTTTGGAGTATAATCGCTACTACCATAACCATATTTCCATGGAACATACACTTCCAAACGTTCACCAATTTTTCTTCGTTGCAATACCTCTGACAAACCAGTCGCAAGCCCATTAACCGTTAAGTTCGCAGTTCTTGAAAAATCAATGCTAGGATTCGCTTCAGTAAAAGAGCCATTAAACACTTCCCCTATAAAGTTATCTTGTTTATCAACATAACCACCAGTATTACCCCAAATGATATAAGAACCTTTATAATATACAGTAACCTCATCTGTTGCCCGCGGGATAATATCTTGAATCACTCCATCACCCACAGGAGTTTTCTTTTTAAAATAGATAGGAACTCCAGGATATGCAATCATATGAATAGAATCCAACTGACCACGTGTAGCGATATTTGCATGAGCATTGGCTATTGAATCTATAAAAGCTTCATTACGTGCCTGCCAGTTATCATATTTGCCCGTCTCTTCCGTCTCACTGCAAGCAGTGAATGCAAGAGCCAACAATACTAAGGAGAATAAATAGATCTTTTTACTCATTCGTCAAAGGTTTATTGTAAAGTTTTCAATAG
>OGGV01000025.1_pt1 | contig 121239 bp, 114 predicted proteins | sample 1571301 | NCBI WGS metagenome assembly OGGV01 (sample SAMEA2582072, study PRJEB24529) | metagenome | biome: Human gut stool | place: China | collected 2011
TTGTGCTCCTGTTGCTCCAGTTGCTCCTCTTAATCCTTGTGGTCCTTGTGGTCCTCTTAATCCTTGAGGTCCTTGTGGTCCTTGTGGTCCTTGTGGTCCTCTTAATCCTTGAGGTCCTTGTGGTCCTGTTGCTCCAGTTGCTCCTTTACATCCTCTAACACATATACAAGAATGATTTCCACATTCCATGCATTTAGATTGATCATATGATCCAGAAATCCAACTATTATACATATAATTATTTCTGTTATTTATCTTTGCTGATTCATCTTCTGAGTTTTTATTGCTTAGTTCTTCATAAAGATTATAACTACTTCTTCTGCTCATTGAATTTATTTTTGAAAATGGATTATTTCTTCTACTTCTATACCCTGCCATCTTTTTTCCTCCTTAGTATCTAAACTTCTCCAAAGTTTTTCTATACTTTATATTATGTCTTTAGATGCTTATTGTTACTTAAATCATTAAAAAAATTACTTTTCAAAAAAATATACACCATTACTTTATAATTTAAGTAATGATGCATATAAAAAATCAATATTTAATTTTTATTATGTCACTATCAGTTGATAAATTTATAAAATTATATAAAACTAAAATATTATCAAAATCATTCTCTTCCATATAGTTACTAATTTTAATATTAAAACTTCTTAAATCAATAATATGTACTTCTTCAAAATTTTGCGTTAAAAATGGTACTAATGAATTTGCAAATGAATCCTTTATAACTAAAATTTTTTTACCATTTTTTAAATTTTTATTATTTATTATAGTTAATGCATTATTTCCTCTTATAAACATAGAGTATTTATCTCTAGAATTTATTTTTGAAAAATCATAAATAGAATTATAAACTTCACCTCCCAATATATTCATTTCTAAATCTTCAAAATCATAATATTTAATAATATCACTTGATATATTAAATGGCTTTGCTTTTGAAAAATAAGAACCATAAAATCCATTTATCTCATTGCTATTATAATAATTTAAATTTATAGGTTTCATACCAATTGATTCTATAAAACTACAATACGCTAAATATGCACCATATGTTGTCCAATGATGATCTGTTTTATAATAAATATAATTATTTTTTTCATCTTTAAATTTATCTAATAAATTAATATTATTTGAATATATTAAATTTGAATATAAATCTTTTATTATTTTCTCTTGTTCAATTTGATATAAACCTCTTGGCAAATCTTCATTATATATTTCATAGGAATTTGGTACAATCATTACAGATACACTTTTATCATATTTTTTACTAAATTGATTTATTGCATTAATATTATTACTAAGCTTTACCTTATTTAATGAAGTAAACTTTTCAAAAAGCCATTTATTTTCCCCATATATAATCCCATTATTTTCAATCTTACCTAATAAATATTCATTTAGTGATTTTATACTTATCCATTGATTTCTTAACGGAAACTGATCATTTACATATTCTTTATATTCTTCCTGAAAGCTACCATTAACAAACTTATTAATAGAAAACCTAACATTTGTTTTTAAATTTCTATTTTCAAATTCTGAAAATATCTTATCTTTATCAATAAAACTTATTATAGTAACTATGTAAATAATTACTGTAAAACAATATAATAAATATCTTCTTTTCATATAAAACGCCTTCCTAAAATCTAAAATACAAAAATGGATTGTAAGATGAATCAACTAAATAAGCTATTGATAATAAAAAAATTGTTATTAAAATTATAGTGTCTACTATATTACTTTTAACAAATTTATTGTATATTTTCTTTAGAAAACTAGTTGAAAATATAATAGCAATAGTATAAGTAATAATATAGTTTCTTAAATAATAAATCCATTCATTTCCTGCATTAAATATAAACATTTTTTTTAAAAAATTTATAATTTGATTTAAATCAATTACAGCAAATAATACCCATCCAACTAAAATAAAAAATATAGTATATATATGAGAAATTAATTTATGTTTATTTAACAAATTTAATAATCCATTTTTTTCTATACATATTAATATAAAGAAATATAGTCCCCATAATATAAAATTATAACTTGCCCCATGCCAAAGCCCTGTTAAAAACCATACTATAAATAAATTAAAATAAGTTCTTGCTCTTCCTAATCTATTTCCTCCTAAAGGTATGTATACATACTGCTTAAACCATTGTCCTAAAGTTATATGCCACCTTCTCCAAAATTCAGTAATACTTCTAGATTCATATGGATAATTAAAATTATTAGGAAAATTAAATCCTAATATTTTTCCTAGCCCAATTGCCATAAGTGAATATCCATTAAAATCAAAATATATTTGTAATGAAAAGGCTATTATTCCCATCCAAGCAAGAATAGTGCTTATATTATTAAATCCCATTGTTTCAACTTCATTCCAAAGGCTTCCTATATTATTTGCAATAAGAACCTTACTTCCCAATCCTAAAATAAATAATCTTATTCCTTCTTGAATTTCATCTAAATTAATATCTCTATTTTTTAACTCCTTACTTATATCTATATATTTCACTATTGGTCCCGCAATAAGTTGTGGAAACAAACATACAAATGCCCCAAAATTAATTATATTTTTTTCTGCTTTAACTTTTCCCAAAAACACATCTATTGTGTATGACATAGTTTGAAAAGTATAAAAACTTATTCCTAAAGGTAAAGTTATTTTTACATTATTCAATGACATATTAAAAATACTATTTATATTTTCTATAAAAAAATTAATATACTTAAAGAAAAATAAAATTCCTACATTAAATATTATAGATATAGCTAAAAGAAGAATTTTTATTTTTTTATTTTTATTATTTTTTTCAATATTAATGCTTATAAAATAATCTACAAATATAGAAGCAATCATGAGTAAAAAGTATCTAGGTTCTCCCCATGAATAAAAGATTAAACTAAGTATAAGCAAACTTAAATTTTTTAATTTTTTAGGTGTTAAAAAATAAATTCCCATAGCAATTGGTAAAAATCTAAATATAAATAAAATACTACTGAAAACCACTTTATTCACTTCCTTTGTTATGTAGTCTTCAAGTTAATTTACAATAACAAAAACTTGAAGACCTACTTCTTTAATTAGACAAATTATAATATGTCTTTGTTCCATAAATATTTTTATAAATAATTAATATAGTCATCTGCTCTTAAAGGATATTTTAAATTAGGCTTTTTCATATTTAAATTTTCATATATATCATCAAATAATTTTCTATTATATATTACCTTATCAGATTCACCAACAAAATTTGCTGTTAATTCATTAAAGAAATATGCACAATTAATCTTTCCTAAATTATAATAACAAACACAAAGCTGTAAACTAGGAATCCAACTATAATAAGCAATATTAGATAGAGATGGATTATCTTTATTAGGAATACAATTTAATGCTGTTTTATACCAAAATGCTGCTTGATTAAAATTATTTTTCTCAAAAAAGTATTCTGCTAAACTACAAACTATTTCAGCCATTGGTACATCTATTTTAAATGCCTCAAAAACAATATCTAGTATATTTTCTGTTTTATTTAATATTTTATAACAATTTATAATTCTAAAATATGCTCCCTTTACATCTTCTATCCACCCCTGTTTAGTTGCAATAAATCTTTTATACTCATCAATTGCTTTAGCATATTGTCCATTATCCATTAACTCATTTGCATAATAATACATATCCCTTGGAGAAAATTCTACGCCTTCATTTTCCATTTTTTTAAATATCCTAAAATTTCTATCTGTATGAACTTTAACTTTTCCATGCTCTATTGCAAAGTCTCCATTAAATCCTTGTCCATATACTTCTAAATATTCATGCACTTTTCCTATCCATTTAAAATTTCTTGTTCTTTTAACAATTCTATTTCTCCTTAAAACTGAATTCACTCCTCCTTCTTCATTTCTTGATAATATATATTGTCCACTTACATAATCATATTTAGTATCTAAACTTTTTAATAAGTTCTCTATCTTACTAATGTTTTCATCATCTATAAAATCATCACCATCTAACCATAATATATAATCGCTAGTAGCTTTGCTAAAAGAAAAATTTCTTGCTGCTGCAAAGTCACTTATCCATTTAAAATCATATATTTGTGCATTAAAACTTTTTGCAATTTCTTTTGTCTTATCCTTAGATCCAGTATCTACTATTATAATTTCATCTATAAATGATTTTACCGAATTTAAACATCTTGCCAATGTTTTTTCCTCGTCCTTAACTATCATACACAAACTTAAAGTAATGTTTTTCTCCATATATATTAATCCTCCAAAATAATATTCATATTATAATACGATATTTATTTTAAATATGTACAATCTTATTGCAAAATCGCCCCCACATTTACCATCTATTTAAAATTATGTATTTTTATGTTAATCTAATGTATATACACCTGTAATATACAAAAAAGGAAGTGTGAAAATGAACTTAAAAGAAAAAATATTAAAATTAAAAAAAGAAAAAAATGCATTAATAGTTGCTCATCTTTATCAACGTGATGAAATTCAAGAAATTGCTGATATAGTTGGTGATTCTTATTTTTTAAGTAAAAAAGCAATGGAAAGTGATAAAGATGTAATAATTTTTTGTGGAGTAAAATTTATGGCTGAAAGTGCTAAAATTCTTTCACCTAATAAAAAAATACTTATTCCATCAAATAATACAACATGCCCAATGGCAGATATGGCTTTAGTAGATAGGCTTCAAGAATTAAAAGACAAGCATCCTAATGCTAAGGTTGTAAGTTATATTAATTCAAATTTAGATATAAAAGCTTTATCAGATGTATGTGTAACATCATCATCTGCAATTAATATATTAAATAATTTAGATACTGATGAAGTAATTTTCTTACCGGATAGAAACTTAGGAAGTTACTTATCTGAACAAATTCCAAATAAAAACTTTACTTTATATCCTGGGTTTTGTCCTACTCATGAAAGAATAGAAAAGGATGAAATTCTCGAATTAAAGGAAAAATACCCTGATTATCCTGTTTTAGTTCATCCAGAATGTAATAAATCTGTTCGTAATTTAGCAGATTATATTGGAAGTACATCTGAACTTATTAATTATAGCGCTTCTTCTAATGCAAATGGATTTATAGTTGTAACAGAAGAAGGAGTTTTTTATGAAATGAAATTAAAGAGCCCCAATAAAACTTTTATTCCAACAAAAACAGGAATGATTTGTCCTAATATGAAAAAAATATCTCTTAATGACTTATATAATTGTTTAAAAAATGAAGAATTTGAAGTTAATATTGACGAAGAGCTTAGATTTAAAGCACATAAAGCTTTAGAAAATATGCATCTTCTATCTGTGTAACATTATGAATTATGATGTTTTAATAGTTGGTACAGGAATTGCAGGCCTTTATACTGCACTTAATTTAAGAGATGATATTAGGATATTAATGATTACTAAAAATAGCTTTAAAGATTGTAATAGTTATCTTGCTCAAGGTGGTATTTCTACTTCTCTTGGCTTTTTTGATGAAGAAAATTATTTTAATGATACTATGAAGGCTGGAAATTATAACAATAATCCTGAAGCTGTTAAGTTATTAATAAAAAATTCAATTGAAAATATTAATAATTTAGTTAAACTTGGAGTTCCTTTTGATAAAACAAATGATAAATTAAATTATACTCGTGAAGGTGGACATGGCGAATTTAGAATAATACATGTTAAAGATGAAACAGGAAAAGCGGTTACTGAAACCTTATTAGATAAGGTAGCTCAAAAAAACAATGTAACCATGCTTGAAAATACAACTTTAATAGATTTAATTTGTGAAGATAATATTTGTTATGGAGGAATTTTAAAAAATTCTTCTAAAACTTATAGTATAAATAGTAAGTTTACTATTTTAGCAACTGGTGGTATTGGAGGCATATTTACATCAACTACTAATGTTGAATATCTAACTGGAGATGGGTTAAATATAAGTTTAAAAAATAATATTTCTATTAAAGATATGGAATATTTACAACTACATCCTACTGTTTTATATGAACCTAAAGTTAAAGGAAAGAAACTACTTTTATCTGAATCTCTTCGTGGTGAAGGTGGAATAATTTTAAACCAAAATAAAGAACAATTTATTGACTCTTTGCTTCCTAGGGATATTGTATCATCTGCAATATTAAAAGAAATAGAATCTACTCCTAATAAACCTTATGTTTATCTTGATATGACAAAAAAATCAAAAGATTTTTTAATAGATAGATTTCCTTTTTTATACAATGAATGTTTAAAAAGAGGGTATGAAATGGATAAAGACTTATTACCAATAGCCCCTGCGCATCATTATTGTATGGGTGGGATTAAGGTAGATTTATTTTCAAAAACATCTATGAATAACCTTTATGCTGTTGGTGAAGTTAGCTGTACAGGTGTCCATGGAAGTAATAGACTTGCAAGTAATTCCTTGCTTGAAGCATTAGTATTTGGAAAACAAGCAGCTGAAAATATTAATTCAAAAATTAATGAAATTTCATTTAAAGAAATTATTAAAGAACCAAAATCATATGCCTTAGATTCATATGAAGAATTAATAAAATTTTTGAAAGAAAAGGTGGATAACAGATATGCTAAACTATTTAATTGTTGATAAAATAATAAATGATGCATTAAAAGAAGATATTCCTTATGGAGATATAACGGCTTCTTCTATTATTACAAATGGCTCTAAAGCCAAAGCTTCATTAATTGCTAAAGAAGATGGTATTATATGTGGATTACCTGTATTTGAAAGAGTCTTTACTATCCTTGGTGATGTTACCTTTAAATCCTTTATTAATGAAGGTTCTAGTGTTACTAAAGGAGATATTATTGGTGAACTTTATGGAGATGCCCTTAATATTTTAATGGGTGAAAGAGTTGCTTTAAACTTACTTCAAAAAATGAGCGGAATTGCAACTTTAACTAATAAATATGTAAAAAAACTTGAAGGACTTAATACTAAACTTTTAGATACAAGAAAAACTACTGCTAATTTAAGAATATTAGAAAAATATGCTGTTAAAATTGGTGGTGGCCATAATCATCGTTTTTCTTTATCTGATGGAATATTAATTAAAGATAATCACATTGGTTATGCAGGAAGTATTAAAAATGCCATTAAATTAGCAAAAGAAAATTCTTCTTTTGTTAGAAAAATAGAGGTTGAAACTGAATATAAAGAACAAATATTAGAAGCTATTGAAGCTGGTGCTGATATTATAATGCTTGATAATATGACTCCAAATCAAGCTAAAGAAATGGTAAAATTAATTGCTGGAAGAGCTATTACTGAATGTTCTGGAAACATAACTTTAGATACTATTAGAAGTTATGCATTATCTGGTGTTGATTTTATTTCTTCTGGAGAATTAACTCATTCTGTTAAAGCATTTGATATATCATTGAAAAATTTCACTAAAATATAATAAATCAAAAGTCAGTATATGCTTTTTTTATTTTTTATAAATTCCTTTCATTTAGAAAAAAAGTATAATAAAATTATATTATACGTTATCATAGAGGCTATACTTTAAATATAGCCTCCTTTTATTCCCTTTCTATACTATTGTAATTCATCTTCATCATAATCAGTTGATACTGAAAATACCTTTGAAGGATCTATTTCAAGCTCTTCGCAAGCCTGATTTAAGCTACATCCATTTTCGTCAATATATCTTGCAACATATGCATTAATGTCAATTTGTGAATAGATATTTTCCATATTTAACTCCTCCTAAAAATAACTCAATATCCATTTTTTAATATTAAGTTTTTATATTGTTTATATTATATATATTTAATATCAAAAATATTCCTATATATTTTTTGTTAATATATAGTTTATTTAAAATTAATAATTTATATAATTAGAATATTTTATTGCTATCTTAAACCTTAACCATTTATGTTATACTATAATTTATATATATTTTAATATTTATTATTGAAAGGTGGGAAATCATGAAAATACACTTTGATAAAAAATTACTAAAATACTCTATATATGTTACTTTAACAGCTATAGCAATATTTTTAGCATTAATAATCCTTACTAACATTGGAATAATATTTACTACTATATTTTCTTTTATTAGTTCAGGATTTAATTTAATAAAACCATTACTTATTGCTATAATAATTGCTTATTTACTTTTTCCTTTAATGAAAATATTTGAAAACTTTTTAAGAGAAAATAAATTTTTAAAGGTAAAAAAACAAGGAACTCGAAGAATTATTTCAATTTTAATTTCTTATATTCTTATTATTAGTATAATTTTATCTATAATTTGGGGAATTTACTTTATGATAGGAGGACAAATTTCAAAAAGTACAACACTAAGTAAGATAATAACTGATATTTCTTCTTATCTAAATTCTAATTCTCTTAATACATCATCAATAAAATCTACTTTAAGGGATTTAAATATTCCATTTATTAATTCACTTGAACCATATATAATTCAAATTTTAAACGGCTTTCAAAAATATATAATTAACAATCTTGGAGTGATGAGCTCTAATATACTGTCTATTGGAAGTGGTATAGCAACATTTTTTATTGCTTTTATTATAAGCATATATATTTTAAGTGATTATGAATACTTTATTAACTTGTGGAAAAAAATTTATTATTTAATTTTTAGAAATACATCTACTGGTAAAAAAATTTCTGACATCTTTGCAATTGTAATTGATTCATTTTCAAAATTTATTCGTGGTCAATTATTAGAAGGCTTTTGTGTTGGTGTTTTATCTGCAATTGCATTAGCTATTGTTAGAATAGATTATTCAATTATTATAGGTATTATTGCTGGTATATGTAATATGATTCCTTATGTAGGGCCATTAGTTGGTACTATACTAGCTGCCATAATAGGATTATTAAGTGGGGTTCCCATAAAAGTAGTTTATGCAATTATAGCAATGCTTATAGTTCAACAAATCGATAACCACTTATTAGCACCTAAAATAGTTGGGCAAAGTGTAGGGCTTCATCCTGTGTTTACTATTATGGCTATTTTAATAGGCGGTAAAATAGGTGGTTTATTAGGTATGTTACTTGCTGTTCCTATTGCTGCTTCTATAAGAGTTTTATTTAATAAATGGTATGATACTTATGCATCTTTAAACAAAAGCAATTAATGCACACTTAAAAGTGTGCATTTTACATATTTTATATAAAACAACTTAAAATCATTATAAACAATCCACCTTCAATTATAGTTTGTCCTAATTTTACTTTATCATTTTTTAATACTGTAATTAAAAATCCTAGTACAACTAAAAGTATTCCATTTTTTGTAAATAAATCACTATAATTTAAAAAGAATATTTTACAAACAATTAATATTTCTATTATTACTAAAATAGTAATTATGCTACCTTGAATCTTTTGACTTTTTAAATTGAAATATTTACTCACTTTTTCACCCCATTATTAAACTTTACCCTTTACCTATTAATAATTTATAAAATAATATTTTATTATACATATTATTTTATGATATTTTTTCAATTAATATGCTTTTATGATGCTATGTCTATATCCAACTCTACTTCATGGTATAAATTTTCTAGCTTTAAATATTAATACCTTTATCTTTACAACTTCAAAATTTTTATTCTTTGATAACTGCCCTTATATAAAAAAAGTTTTCTTTATATAAATTTCTCTATATAAAGAAAACTAATTTTTATGTATATAATTTAGTTATTGTATTTTTCCCATTACATTCCCATTTTATTTTATTATTACACTTATCACATGTAATGATCCCATTAGCTTCACATTCTGGATTTTCAAAAATAACTTCACCACAATTAGGACATAAAACCTTATTCATATCTTCACCTCATTATTATATATCTTACAATTAATTATACTTATTTTAACCAAATTGTATAATTTTAAACATAAATATAAGTAAACACTCAAATTTTATGTTATAATTTGTAAAATATAATTAATTATAAGAAATTTAAAATTTTATTACAATATAAAAATAAAACCCTATTGACATATTTATTTAAATTATAATAAAATTTCTATAAAGACTTTACGAATATTATTTTTAATATCCAAAATATTATTCGACTAAAAAAGAAAGGATGTGAATATATTTTACAATATATTAATTATTGTAAAATTAGGCTTATGATTGATAATTTACTTTATACTATACCAAAGGAAAATCATACAAAAGACCAGATAATAGAAATATTATCTAATCATCCAGAAATTAAATTTGTTTCATTTGTTGGTATTGATCTTTCTGGAAATGATACAGATGAAAAAATTCCTGTAAACTTATTTTTAGAGGATATTGACTCTTTCCTTCATGGAGTTGCAGTTCAAACAGATGGATCATCAGTTGTACTTCCTGGAATTGCAACATTAAATAATGCTAAAGTTGATATGATAACTGATTTAGATAGTAAATGGTTTGTTGACTATAACTACGATTTTATAGATTCTATAACAAATAAACCTATTGGTACATTAAGAATACCTTGTTTCTTATATCACGATAATAAACCTGTTGATTCAAGAAATATATTACGTAATGCAGTTAATACTTTTAAAGAAACTTTATGGAATATCTTTGATACAAATCCAGAAATATTAAGCAACTATAATATAAAAAAAGATGATATAAAAGAAATAATCATTACATCAGCTACAGAATTAGAGTTTTGGGTTAAAACACCAAATAGTGATGCTGAAATAGAAGAATTATCTACTTCCCAAGTTCTTCATGAACAATATTGGACAAGAACTAAAGGAAAAGTTCGTACAGCCCTAGAAGAAACATTACTATTAATGGAGGCCTATGGATTTGAACCTGAAATGGGTCATAAAGAAGTTGGTGGAGTTAAAGCTAAATTAGATGCTTCTGGTAACTTTAATCATGTAATGGAGCAAATAGAAGTTGACTGGAAATATTCTGATGCTATTCAAGCTGCTGATAATGAACTATTTATAAAAATATTAGTTCAAGAAACTTATAGAAGGCACGGTTTAGATGTTACATTTATGGCTAAACCACTTGATGGTGTTGCTGGTTCTGGTATGCACGTTCATTTAGGAATTAGCTTAAAGCTTAAAAACGGTAAAAGAATAAACCTCTTCCATACAAATAAAGAACATTTCTTAAGTATCTTAGGATATGGTTCTCTTATGGGATTACTTAAAAACTATGAAGTTATGAATCCATTTATATCTTCAACTAATAACTCATTAAAAAGATTAAAGCCTGGATTTGAAGCACCTGTTTGTATAGTTACTTCTCTTGGATTATCACCTAGTAATCCATCAAGAAATAGATCTATATTAGTTGGTTTAATTAGAGACTTATCAAATCCCCTTGCTACAAGATTTGAACTTCGTTCACCAAATCCACATTCAAATGCATATATAACTATTGCAGTATGTTATATGGCAATGCTCGATGGTATTCTTTATGCAGTTAATAATAAAAAAACAGAAGATGAACTTTTAGCAGAACTATCTAAAGAATATGGTGAAGATGCAGATTATCTAGAAAAGAATAGAAAATATAGAGCTGAAGAAGATGTATTTGAAGATTTCACTGAAGAAGAAAGAAATAAATATTTCAGCAAGGCACCTGCAACAATATATGAAAATATTACTGCTTTAGATAGATATCCTGAAAAGGTAGAAGTCTTAAAAAGAAATGGAGTATTGACTGATCAGCTTATTAATAGTTTTAGAATAGCAACTATTACTAGATGGAAAATGGAAATTTCTCATAGAATAGTTAATAAATTCACTTCTGAAATAAGATCTTGTAAATGCCTTCATGATGCAAATAAAGCACTAGATTTAGATTTAACTAATTGGATGAAAATTCATGAATTAAGATTATATATAATGAAGGATACCAATTCTACAAATTCTCTTTTCACAAGACTTAAAGATGCAATTACAGAAAACAACTTAGAATTAGCTTCAGATTTATATTTAGAATTAGAATATAAAATGAGTTTATTAAGAAATATGTATTCTTCTTATAAAAAGAATCTTTTAGACATATAAAAAGTAGCTGCCATTAGGCGAGGGCACTGAAAAACTTAATGTTTTTCAATACCCTCCCATTAGGTAGTTCCCTTTTTCATATTTTTAACAATTATCTTCCATGAATTTTTTCCATGTAAAATGTAATTATAAGTGTCATTGCATAATCATAAATCAAAAATACAGGCTGTGCTATTAGCCATAGTAAAATAGTTGCTATATTTTTTGATGAAATATTAAAAACATTAAAAATAACTTCTTTTAATCCTGCAATTATATTTAATCCTAATATATTTTCCATTACTATAAATCCAATAAAAAATGAAATATTAAAAAATATTAGTTTTAATATCATTTCTACCCTTCCATTTCTTAATCTTTCTATAAGAAACTTAATTATTCCAAATACTCCAAAGAAAATAAAATATAATAATGATATGTTAATTTTAACTAAGAAAAATGAAATTAGGCTTGATGCAAAATAAACAAATATTGCTGTTTTAACATTACTTCTTATTATACATATTGGTATTAATGCTGAAGCAATAGTTAAAATTGTTAATGTGCTTGTAGGTATAACAGAAGTCATATATAAAATTATACTAGTTAATGCAACCAATACTCCTCCAAGAGCCATATCCCTTGCATTCATAAAAATACCCCCCTTTAGGTAGTTTGTAGTTAATGTTGAAATTCCTTAGGGAATTTCTTGAAAATACTTTTATAGTTTCAAATTTCAAGTTTGAAGTGACAAGTGATAATTTATGGATGGGGTTATCGCACTAAAAATTTTATACACAATATATTGTAGTATTTATTCTTAATGCGATATCCCCTTAAAATATATTTTTTCGTTAACTTTCCACTTGCCACTCTCTACTTTCCACTTGTCACTGATTTAAGCTTTCATCCTTAACTCCTAACTATTAATTCCCTAACAGCATCCTATTAAATCTCCACCAAAGCATTCACATAATGAATCTAAGCACCATAATTGCATACAACAATCACATGCATTCATATTTCCATTAGATGTTCTATATGTTTGACTATATGAATTGCTTCTTTCTTTTAGTTGATTTAGTGTTTGCCTATATTCAAAATTATTTGGATCCATTTTACATGCCCTTTGAATATTATTGTAAGCAGATTCAAACCATCCCTTGGCTAACATTATTCTTCCATATAAATAATACCACTCCGCATTTCTATCTCTTATTTCATTTAATTTTCTTTCTGCCAAACTTATATTTCTATTTTGTATTAATCCTCTAATTTCAGCATAAATTACAGAATTATTACCATAAGAATTATAACTTTCATTATATCCATTAGATGATGAATTATATGTAGAATTTCCTTCATTATTATTTTTTATCATATCATATGCTTTATTTATTTCAGCAAGCTTTTCCTCTGCCAAATTTTTAAGTGGATTATCACCATATTGATCTGGATGATATTGCTTTACTAACTTTCTATATGCTGATTTTATTTCCTCTTGAGAAGCTCCTGGCTTAACCCCTAATACCTCATATGGATTCATTTTTAACACTCCTTTTTATCTTATTATTTTTTATATTATCTATCTATTCTTTTCTTCTTATCCTTGCAGTTACAACTATTTATTACTTTTTCATATTTATCCATCATACCAAGATTAATTATATTTTGAAGTATTTCCTTATTTCTCTTTAAAGGTAGCTTTTCTAATGACTCCTTGCAATTATATCCACAATTTAATATAGTAAATTCAATTCTTGGTTTAATTTCTTTTATAAAATCATCATATGATTTATTTTCCTTATTATATAAAAAGTTAATAGGATTAAATTTTTTCTTTTCCATATCTTCTTTTAAATCATCCAATGCGTCTATTAAATAAATCCACTTTCCTAATGCATATCCTAAATCATAAAGTTCATATCTAATATCTTGACAATCCCCTTCAAAAGTTTCTGGATATAATTCTAAAATTTTTGCAACTATTAAACTAAATGGATTTGCTATTTCATCTATAGAAGTAAAATCCTTATTTTCCTCTAATTCTGATAGCAACTTTAAATTTTCTTCTATTATATCATTAATATTAGTAACATTTCTGTTAAACTTTCTTTTATAGGGTTCTAATACTAAGATTTTCATTTTACTTTTTATGTCTTTATCATCATTAACATCATCAATAAACTTATAATATACTAATGAAACATTCATTGCTGCAGCATATTCTAATGCTTTATTGTTAAGTATCATTGGTTTTTTATTTAATGGATGTGCTATACATCTTTTAAAATTAATACTTGGTGATTCATTATGTAACGCATCTAATAATACTCCTAAAAATGCCATATCATAGTTTAAAGTTAGCCTTGGAATATTTCCAAAATACTCTTTAATATGCATGCATACACCACAATAATAACTTTTAAACATTTCATATTCCCTAATTTTAAGTTCTGGCTTAAGTGGAGTTACATAACCAAACAAATAATCACTCCTTTAATATACTGTAATTTTTATAACCTTAGTATAGTTTATTTATATTTATTTATCAATTTATCTAAGTTTTTTTCATTATTATTTCACAATAAAAAATAAGATTATACAAAAGACTTAAAAATTAGTTAAACCAATCCTTCTTCTCTTTATATAATCTTGCTTTTAATTTATTTTAAAAGCTTCCTCCGCCCCCACCATGTGTATTTCCACTACTTGATGTATGAGTTGAGCTTGTTCCACCTAAATTATTATTATTATTATTTCTCTCTATTTTAGTTCTTGTTGTATAAGTATTAATAAACCTATCTTTTTTACGAGTAAAAACTATTGAATTTCTATCTGCATAATTAACTGATGATACAGATTTTGAATTTTTATATGAATTAACAACTAAAAAGCATACACTAGAAGCTACTATGGCTCCTGCTGCTAATCCAATAAAAACAATATTTTTAGTAGGTTTACCTTTAATATATTTATTTGTTGGTATTCCTTCTTTTACATAATTATTTATATCATTTATAAATACATTACAACCACCAAAATAATCTCCATTCTTTAAATACGAAGTTATATCTTCAACTATATTGTCTATTCTATTATTAGTAAAATATTTTATTGCTTCACCTGATGTAGATATCAATATATTTCTGTTCTCCATATCTATTAGTAATAACAATCCACTTTTTTCTTTTCCAACACCATATCCATTATAATCAAAATAATCATCAGCATAATCTTGTTGACTTTTTCCATTTAAATTATTAGATGTCACTATAACAGCATCCATATTATATTCATTTTTAAAATTTTCTAAATCAATTCTTAATTTTGTTTCCTCTTGCGATGATAATAAGTTAGCATCATCCACAACAAAATTTAAATCTGCATTTATAGTAATTGTAAATATTAAGGATATAATAATTGAACTAATAAAAGGTATTATTTTCTTTACTATACTCTTCATATAAACATACCTCCTACTAATACACCTAAAAATACTAATATAAACACTAATATAAATAATGTAGCTATTTTACCTTTTGATACTGGTAATGAACCAAATACCTTTCCAGTTTGACCATTTAATGCAAAAATATAATTATTATTTCCTGAGCTATATGTAATCATCCATACTGGCATTAATGTATAATTACAAGAGGTTTTATTAAAACTTTCACGTGTTCCTACAACTTCAACTGTAGAATATCCACCTATAGAGTTTCTTAATATTTCATTTGTACCTTTTCTTATCTTATTTTCAATTAAAGGCAAGACCTCTTCTTTACCTTTATCATATTTTTCTGAAAAAAAGCCTGGTAAATATGCTATAGAAAAGTCTTTTAGTTCACTTGAATTATATGGTTCAATACTTTCCATAACATCATCATCCATTTTGCTTGAAGCATTATGAGGAACATTATTAAAATTTAAATTAACTTCCCTATATACATTATATACATCTGTTTTTGTATATCTGTAATCACCACTTACCCATGTATTTATTCTTTTACATCTTGCACTCATTTCCCCTGTTACATTTGAATTAACTAGCCAAAATGGAATATATATTCCTGTAATCTTTTCCAATTGTTTATATGATGAAAACTCTTTAGGTAAAAACCATTTTTTACTACTCCATTTTAAAAAATTATTAATTGCTGTTTCTTTGTTTATCTTAAATGGTATAACCTTTGATGGTTTAAAACCTCCGTTAAACTTATCATTTAATACTATTGGACCATGACAGTAACAACAAAATGTGGCAGTTGTATTTTTATCACAAATTATTTCTGCCCCACATCTAGGACATGAATAATATGAAGTATTTTCTTTAATATTATTCCACTCATTATTATATTCTTTATCCAAGTTTTCATTTGTTATATGTTCATTATTACCATTATTTAAATGCTCTATATCTGCAACAGTAAATTCACTCATGCAAAAGTCACATTTTCCCTTTTGTAAGGTAGGATCAAATTTAATTTCTGCTCCACAATTTGGACACCTATAAGTTATAACAGCCATATTTCTCCCCTTTATATTTTAAAATAACTATATATTATAAATTATACCATATTTTTTCACTTAATATTCTATATAACTATCTTACTTTTTTATCTATATATTTATTTTTAAAATTATTTATATATATTAAAATTTTTATTCTTTTTATTTTTATTAAATTAAAGGTATAAAAGTTTAAATTTGCCTTTAAATTTTTATTGACTTTTTATAATTAATATGCTTTAAGCCCTTTAATTTAAAGTGCTAGAATACTTTATCCTTATTTAACCATATAAAATTTGTAATTTTTTTCTTTCCCATTATACTCCATATGAATTTGACATGTTTTTATGGATATAGTATAACCTAGTTATGCATGACGAAGAAATTAAACGCATAATTTTGGAGGTGTATTTTCTGTTTAAAAAGATTATAGCTTTAACAACTTCAATTGCTATATCACTACTTAGCATAAATGGAATTTATGCACAAGCAAGTGTTTTAAATAATATAAATTCTGAAGCTGTTAATGCAAGTTATTTAGAAAAAAAAGATTTAAATACTAATATTTATGACTTTAATAATCATATTTATGCTGTTAATATAAATAATATTGATAATTCTATTAACATTGATTTTAAATCTAAATCTGAAACTATTATTAATGATTTAAATATTCATAATAAAAATATTGAAGAAAAAAAAGTTGATGATGCATTATCAACTACTAATTCTGATAATATAAAAATTGAATCTAATCCAACTAACAATTATAAAGAAGTTTATACAATGATGAGTACTGCTTATGCAGGTGATACAATTACATATATGGGTACTACTCCTGTACGTGATCCTGATGGTATTAGTACCATTGCTGTAGATCCTTCTATAATTCCATTAGGCTCAAAAGTTTATATACCTGGCTATGGCTTAGCTATTGCATCCGATACAGGTGGATTAATTAAGGGAAATAGAATTGATTTATTTTTAAATTCTGAAGATGAATGTATTAACTGGGGTGTTCAAACAGTATCATTATACCTTATTGCATATCCTGGTGAATGGTAAAATAAAAATTAAAGAGTATATTATTTTTATAAACATATCTTTAAATAATATACTCTTTTAACTCTTTATATTAATTTATTTTTTAATTAATTTATAATATTGCTCTTCTACACTTTCTTTAATTTCACTATCTAAAATAAATAAAGAAACTAAATCACCATTTACTTCAACTTTAGCTTCCTCAGCTGCTTCCATATATGTAGGATATAAACGCTGAGATAATAAATCTTTAAGATGTTCTTCTAATGAAGCTTTTACAGCATCTACTTTTCCTTCTTTAGCTTTAACTACTATAATTTCATCTTGTTGTGCTGTTATTCCTGGTACTAATATTCCATAATCTACTACATCATCTAAATTTAAATTGTATACCTCTTGAGCCATTTCATCTTCTACCATCATTGGCATCATAAATAACTCTTCTTCACCTAACTTTTCTACAATTTCTTTTGCTGATAATGAAGTTTGTTGCCCTTGTTGAATGCTATTATTTCCATTCCCACTATTTCCACATCCAGTTAAAGTAGCTCCTACCATTATTGCAATTAATGTGCTTACTAATATTTTTTTCATTTTTATTAACCTCACTATATAAGTTTCTTTTGTTTATTAATTAGACTAACATATATATTAAAATGTTCCATCAATATTATAATATTTTTTTACCCAAAGTCAATTTACATATTTTACCAATTATATTATACTTATTATATAGTTATTATTTATTGTCTGAGAGGTGATTTATATATATAAAAATTCATTTAACTTAGATAGCAAAAGGAAAATGCTTTATATTCGAAAAAAGAAACGTAAACGAATAATAAAGTGTATTTTTACAACCATAATTTTATTTATAGTTATTATCATTATTAATATTATTATATCAAATAAAACTGCCACTCATGCTACATTTAATCTTGCAATTCCTAAAGTAGAAGAAACATCTAAATATGTAGTTTGTATAGATCCTGGTCATGGTGATTGGGATTATGGAGCTATAAATGCAAATGGAACCGCAGAAAAGGATATTGCACTAGCTATTTCCTTAAAACTTGGTGAATTACTTCAAAATGATGATAATTTTAAAGTAATTTATACACGTTCAAGTGATAAAATAGATTGGGTAAAAACAGCAAATGATAGTTTAAAAGAAAGAATTAAAATTTCTAATATAAGTAATGCTGACATTTTTATTTCTATTCATTGTAACTATAGTGCTGATTCTAAAGAAATACGTGGAGTTGAAACATGGTATAATCCTAAAGATAATGAAAGCTTAAACCTTTCTAAATATCTTCAACAGTCATTAATTGATTTAAATTATACTACTAATAGAGGAGTACGTTCTTATGTTTCTGGAGAAGAATTAGCAGTTTTAGAGTTAAATGAAAATACTTCTTCTTTAATTGAGTTAGGTTTTTTAAGTAATTCTTCTGATGAAAAATTTCTTTCTTCTTCTTCTGGTCAATTAAATTGTGCTAAGGCTCTTTATTCCGCAATTATTGAATATAAAAATGATACTACTAAATAATATAAAAAGAAGGCAAATAATTTCTATAATGATTATTATCTGCTTTTTTTTGTATAATTAAATATTATTTTACTGTAACTGTATATGAAGCATTAAATACTTCTCCAACTTCTAGTTTTTGTATTCCATCCTTATCTTTTAATTCACCATCAAAGTCTTCAAAATCAGCGTGACCATACCATGGTTCTATACAAACAAATGGTGCACCTATAGGCTTTGTCCATAATCCCATATAAGGAAAACCTGTGAAATCCATTGTTACATATCTATCATGATTAACAGATTTTAAACTTATTTTATTAGACTTTAAATCATTAAATACTAATGCATCATCTTTAAATAAATCAAAACTTAAATTAATAATATTACTATTATTTAAACATTCTACTGTTTCCCTTTTTATATATCCTTCTTTATTAATAGGCATTTTATTTACAGTTTCTTTTTCATTAAACTCAAAATAATAATCATCTATTAATTCTCCACCTTTTATAGGACACATAAATGCTGGATGAGCTCCTATTGAAAAATAAATATCCTTATCATCTTTATTTTCAACAGTATATGCTGTTATAACTCCATCCTCAACTAATGAATAAGTTATCTTTAAAGAAAATTTATAAGGATATATCTTTAAAGTTTCTTCTGAATAAAGTAACTCAAATACTAACTTATTTTCACTTTTTTCTATTAATTCAAATTCACTAACTCTAGCTAATCCATGTTGTGGTAAATTATATTCTTTACCATCTACTCTATATATTCCATCTTTAACCTTACCAACTATTGGAAACAAAACTGGTGCGTGATATCCCCAATATTTTTTATTCCCATTCCATAAGTATTCTGTTCCATCTTCTTTAGAGCTAATACTACTAAGTTCTGCACCATGATTATTTGCTATAATTTTAAATTTTTCATTTTCTAATGTATATAACACTTCTTCAACTCCCCATCTATTATTAAAATTTAAACGTTATCTTATATGATACTTCTATATTATATATTAATTTTACATAAGTTTAATATAAAAAAATAAAAAAAACATATTTAAAACAGTAAATCATAATTATTTACTATTTTAAATACATTATTTTTTAAACTAATTTACCTTCATACCCTAAAATACCTTGCCCTAAGTTATAAAGGTTAACAAATCCTTCTTCCTCTAACATTTGACATGCTAATGCACTTTTATTTCCTACTTTACAATAAATTAAAATTGGCTTATTTATATTTTCTTTTAAATCTTCTATTTCCCATTCTAATTCTTCAATAGGTATGTTTATTGCATTAGGAATCTTTCCTGTTTTATATTCATTAAATCTTCTTACATCTATAATTATTAAATCTTTGCATTCATTTATTAATTTTTCAGCTATTTTACTATTAATTGATTTAAATGAATTCATTATATCTACACCTTCTTTTTTATTTTCATCTAAATTAATTATAGTAATAATATTTATTATTTACAAGTTACTTATTTTTTATTGGCTTTACAGCATCTATTATAATTGATACCATACCTAATTTATTACTAGAATTTCTATTGTCAAATCTATAGCTTCTATATATCTTTCCTTTAGATTCATCCCATGGTTTATAATGAAAATCTCCATGTTCATCACAATACTCTAATAAAGATACTTCAAATCCAGCCTCTTCAAATACTTTTACTAATGTTTTATAATCATAAACTATCTTATGATTAGCAGCAGGATGATTTTCTTCTCCTGGTCCACCTATTTTAATTGTACTTTGATATAATGCATTCTTAAAATTTTTATCTGGAACTGCACATCTTACATATCCTCCCTCTTTTAAAAACCTAAAACAATTTTTAGCAGCTTCCTTACCTTCCTCTAGTGATAAATGTTCCCATACATGTTCTGCTAATATAGCTTCAATTTCTTTATCTCCCTTTAAATTTTCCCATTGTTCCATATTTAGCAAATTTAATTCATCTTCTTGTGTTGAAATCCATCCATCATATTTCGTTTTTCCTGCCCCAACAATAATTTTCATATACTTATCCCCCTTAAATTTTTATTAACTTATACAAAATTATTAACTTGGATTTTATTTTAAAATGTAATTATAATTAAAATATTATTAATTATTCAATAATATATATTTTATACCATTTTAAACCATATAGTAAATATATTTCATTTATTTTTTAATAATTTTGGGATGTCGCATTAAGAATAAATACTACAATATATTGTATTTATTTTTATTTTCAAAACAATATATTGTGTATAAAGGTTTTAGTGCGACAGCCCCTTTAAAAATGTAGTACTTCATAATTAATAGATGTACCCAATAATATTAATAAAATAGCTATTATACTTTTATATGAATTTCTTATTTCCTTTTCATCTCTTTCCTCTCCAACCTTAGAAGAAACAATTCTATAATTATTAAGTATAACTCCAAAAAATATAGACGTTACAAATAAATATATCATATTAGCTTTAATCGGAACCTCTGATAAATCCTGCATTAAACTTGAATAATCACTATTATTTAATTGATCTAATATTTTAGATTTTTGCCATTCTAAATATTTAATATTACTAATAGCTGCATATACTATTAAACAAAGTCCAAAAATAGATAAATCTAATATACCTATTTGACTTATTAATTCCTCTCTTTCCTCATCATTAATATTATTATCCTTCGCATTTTCATATTTTTTACTTTTATCATTATTATTTTTTTTCATTAAACACTTACCCCATATAGTGATTAATGTATATTATTCTAAACTCTTATTTGCTGTTACTAACCTAAATTCTAACTATTAATATAATTTATTTATTTTAATATCTTAATAATTAATAAATTAAATTTAAAATTATTCATATAAATATTTAATTAAAAATGTATTTTTTAAATGAAATTACCATTTTGGAATTGATTCCAATGATTTTTTAATAAATTATTATTTTCTTATTGTAAATTTTTTACATATTGCATATAATATAAAATACAAGAAAAAAATTAGGAGGTTTTTGTCTATGCTCGAAAATTATATTAACACCAAAGATTCATTTCAAGTTTTTTTAGAGGAAAGAAATATTCCTGATCCTGATGAATTGCTTGGAAAAGCACTTAAATATTTAAAAGAAAAGGGTAAAAATATTTCCTTTAAGGGATTTGATATAGATAATTCACCAATAGTAGAAATTGATAATTCACTTTATAGATTTGATAAATGTTTTGGACTTTGGCAATCAGCAAAGTTTACTAAGGTTCACCCTAATAATTTAGATTATAAATTATTAAATAGAAAATCAAAAATTGAAAGTTATTATTCTTAAAAAAGCACAGATATCTGTGCTTTTTTAAGAATTATTCTTTTTTCTTTGTTTTTATAGCTGGCTTAGGAGGTAATTTTTTAATAAATTTACCTTCAATTTTTAACTTTTCTTTATCATTTGTTATCATCATAACCTCCTTTGTAGTTTTAATAGCACTCTTTGGACAAAAATCAGTACATAATCCACAAAAAGTACATGAACTTAAATCAAATGTCATTTTTATTTCCTGACCACCTTCAACAGGTGTTACTTCCTTAGTTATCGCTTCCCCAGCACATACTCTAATACAAATTCCACAGCCAATACATGCATTTTCATCAAATATTAATTTTCCCCTATAATTTTCAGCACCTTTTGTATTTTCAAATTTTTCCTTATTTGTTAAAACTGGCTTGAAAATATTGCTTATTCCTTCTAAAAAGTAAGGAACCTTAAACATAAGTTTCTTCCTCCCTCTTTTTATTTAATATTTCTACAGCTTTTAAAATTCCCTGTGCAATTGCTTCTGGTTTAGGTGAACATCCTGCAACTGTAACATCTACCTTAATCCATTTATCTAATGGTCCATCAATAGCATAACTATCCTTAAATACATTGCCTGATGCTGGGCATGACCCTATTGCAACAACTACCTTTGGATCTGGAACTTGTGATAATACCTTTAACATTCTATTCCTAGATTGAACTGTAACCGGCCCTGTAACAACTATTATATCTGCATGCCTTGGAGAACCTACAAATTTAACTCCAAATCTTTCAACATCATATCTAGGTCCAAGTAACGCAAGTAATTCAATATCACATCCATTACATGAACCAGTGTTTAAATGATATATCCAAGGAGATTTTTCTCTACTCTTTTCTATTAATGACATAAAAACTCCCCCTTATAAATTAAAGCTTACTAATATATAACTTAATAATGCTAAAATAGTTGGAACAATCCAATAAAACTTAAACATTTGATTACTCTTATATCTTCCCATAACCCCTCTTACTACTGATAAAAATAATATGCTTATAACTATACTTAAAACTATACGTATTAATGTATTTAATAAAAAAAAGTTTGTATTTGAAATACCTATTCCACCTAAAAATAAAACTACAAATAATGCAGTAATAACATAAGCCTTAATTTTATGAGTTAATTTAAATAATCCTAATTGTAATCCACTATATTCTACTAATGGACCTTCACACAACTCTGTTTCTGCTTCTGCTACATCAAATGGTGAACTTCCTATCTTAGCTGGTAATATCATCAAAAATGCAAGTGCTGCTGGTAATAATGATATTGAAAAAATGAAACTTCCATTAGCTTCTTGTACTGATGCTATTTTAGATAATGAATATATTGCTCCTTCCCCTGAAATCATTCCAGCCTTTTTACAAACTGCTAATACTGAAGTTATCAATGGTAATTCATATGCAATCATACTTACAACTTCTCTTGAAATCCCTATAGATGCAAATGGAGACCCAGATGCAATTCCCCCAACAATCATTGCAACTGAGGGAATGATTAATAAATAAATAATTACAACTATATCTGCTGTTCCTTCAAAAAGTGTTACATGATTATATATAGGAAATAGAATTGGAACTATACAAATACTTACTAATGCTATTATTGGTGCTATTATAAACAATCTAGAACTTGCATTTCTAGGAACTATAGTATCTTTTCCTATTAATTTTACAATATCATAAAAAGGCTGTATAATCTTAGGTCCTCTTCTTCTTTGCATTCTAGCTACTATTTTTCTATCTATTCCAGATATGAGTAATCCCATAATTATTGTAAAAATGAAACCTGGAAATAAAATTAAATATACTAATTTAAAAAAATACTCCATATTCCCACCTCCTATATAAATAGAAATAAAACTATAGTAACTATCAATAATGTTGCTACAATCCATAAGGCATAATCATTAACATTACCTGTATGGGCATCCTTAATTCCATTAAAATATTCTTTCAATTGATATTTCATTCCCCAAAATAAATCATTTGATCCAACTTTAATACTATCTCCATCTTCACCACCAATAAAAACCTCATATTTACAGCTTGAATCTATGGAGACATTTGAATAATTTATTCCATTTTGATATTTATGTTTATACTTTTTAAATATACTCATATCAAATGAAGTATCTGATTTTTCATTTATTTCTTCTCCGGCCTTATCACTCTTAAATATTAAAAATAATAAAACTCCTAAAAGCAATACTATAAATAATATTAAAAAGTTTGTTGGATTATAAATTCCAGTAGTTTTAAATCTAATTTCTCCAAATTCAAATATTTCATCTATATTTCCTAATGCACTTCCAATATAAAGTCGTAAATTATATATTGCTCTTATTACTGGCATTAATAAATTTTCTACAACTATTTTTGGTATCAATCCTAAAATTAAAGTTAATATAGATAAAATCCCCATTGAGATTTTCATAGTTACAGGTACATCTTGTATATTTTTATACTTATTTTTTTGTGGTCCAAAAAATATAGAATGTCCAACTTTTATAAAAGATGCTAATGTAAGAGCTGATACAACAATAGCTATTATTGAAGCAATTCCTAAACCACCATTAAATCCAGCCTCGTAAATTATCCATTTAGATGCAAAACCATTAAATGGCGGAATCCCACTAATAGCAGCTGCTCCAAATAAAAACATTGCCATTGTAAAAGGCATTTTCTTTCCAAGTCCAGAAACAGAATCTAAATCAGTAGTTCCTGTAACATACAAGACAGCTCCAGCAACTAAAAATAATAATCCTTTAAAAACAGCATGATTTATCATATGATAAATACCACCTATTAAAACCATTGCACCTACTTCACTATTTTCAATAATAGCCATTCCCAAAGCTGTAATTATATAACCTATTTGCGAAACTGAATGAAATGCTAAAAGCCTCTTAAAATCATGTTGTAACAATGCCATAGAAACTCCTATAACCATTGTTATAAGTCCCCATACTAAAATCAAATATCCTACTGGTTTATTAGTAGCGAGTCCAAAAATCATAAATACTAATCTTATTATTGCATATACACCCGTTTTACTCATTACCCCTGAAAGTATCATTGATATAGATGATGGTGCTGCCATATGTGCTTCAGTTGGCCATGTATGACAAGGAACCATAAATGATTTAACTGCATATCCAACCATCATAAGAGAAAATGCAACTATTAATACTGGACTCATTCCTTGCTCCAAATTTAATTTCAATGATATTTCTGCTAAATTCAAAGTTTTAGTTTCACTATAAATTAAACAAGTTCCAAGTAAAATTAAAGATGAACCTAGTGATCCTGTTACTATATACTTAAATGCTGCTTCTACAGCCTTATCTTTATAATTTCTAAATGCAGTTAATGAAATAGCTGCAAATGTCATTATTTCAAGCATTACATACATATTGAATAAGTCACCTGTAAATACGAAACCTATCATACTTGATGTCAATAATAAAAATAATACATAATATTTTTCTAATCCGTTATCTTTGCTCATATATTTTAGTGAATATATTGATGATAAAAATGATGCTCCTGTAATAATCAATCCTAAAAATAATCCTAATGCATCTATTTCAATACATATACCATAAGCATTTCCTTTAATCGGCAACCAATTTCCCATCCATGTTACTATTACTTTATTTTCAATGAAAATAGGATTAATAAGTAATAATACACATATAAAAGATATTGAAGTTGCTATAATAGTTAATAACCTTTTTGCTTGTATATATTTTTCCTTAAATAATCCAAGAACAAAGGCTAATATAAAAGGTGTCATTATTGAAATTATTGGAAGATTATAAATAAACTTTGTACTCATCCCCTAATCCTCCTTACTTCATCACTTTCTATACTATTATAATATTTATGAATTTTTATTACTAAAGATAATGCAAGTGCAGTAACACAAGCACCTATTACTATAGAGGTAAGAGTTAATGCTTGTGGAATAGGGTCTACAAAATAACTACTATTGTCTGTAAATATAGGTGCTGTTCCATTAGTTCTATATCCAATTGAAATTAATAATAAATTTATTCCTGAATCTAAGATACCCATTCCAATAACTATTTTTATTAGGTTACTTTTTAATACTATTATTGCTAATCCAATAACAATTAAAAAAAAGGCCCCAATATAATTAATTGTCATTTACTAATCCTCCTTATTTAAGTTAGCTAACATAATTATTATTAAAAATGAAATTCCTGCAAATACTTTAAATCCTACTGCAAAATTCATTAAAAATATGCTTCCTGATGAAAATAAGTCCCCAGGATTCCCCTTCTCTAAAACATTTCCAAAGAATACTCCCGAACCTATTAATCCTATAAATGCTAAAATTATAAATCCAAGTGCTCCTAAGTCCTCTGCAATTTTAAATGTATTAGAAGCTATTCCCTTCTTAACACCCTTAAATCCATATCCAATATAAATAAGCGCAATTGCTCCTGCAATTAATACTCCACCTTGAAATCCTCCACCAGGTGATAAATGTCCATGAATTATTATATATAGGCCTAGAGTAAGTAAAATTGGTAAAACTAAATTAGTACATGAAATTAATATTGAATTTCTTCTTTTTTTCATTTTACTTTTCCTCCTTTACCTTTTTTTCTACTCTTAACACTGTTGCTACTCCACAAATTGCTGTAAATAATACAATTGCTTCACCTAATGTATCATATCCCCTAAAATCAAATACTGTTGCTGTAACTGAATTAATAGCCCCTGTCTTACTAATTGTTTCATTAAGTATTATTTTTGATGCCTTACCTAATTCCTCTTGATTTGCATTCATTTTAACTCCAATAAAAGAAAATAATGCAAGTAATAAAAATAAAATTATATACGTTATTTTTTTTTGCACTTTTCTCCCTCCTTAACCTTTTTACTCTTAACTTTATTTAATGTTATTATAAAGATTACAGGAGTTAATATTGCTCCAACTGCCGCTTCTGCAATTGCTACATCTGGTGCTTTAAGAAGTAAAAATTCTAGTGCTAAAAATGTACCAAGTACAGCCATTGCAATAATACATTGAAGTATATCATCTAAGAAAAATACACATAAAGCAGCAATAATTAATCCAAATATAACTAAAAAATTAAGTATTTCAAAACTACTCATCTATATCCCTCCTATAATGATCAAATTTTGTTTTATCACATAAATGTGCTTTATTCTTATAAGCAGCCCTTGCCATTGCATGTGATCCAACAGGATTACTAATTAATAAAAAAATAACAACTATTAATGCCTTTATCCCTAAAGAAGTATTTGAATTTCCAAATCCATATATACTGCATGCTAAGGCTATTGGCATTGCTCCCATAGTTGCTATATTAGTGGCACTTTGAATCCTGCAAAAAGTATCTGGCATTCTAATTACACCAATTACACCTGCTAATGTAAAAAAAATACCTATTACTATTAATACACAAATTATGATTTCTAATATGGACATTACAATTCCCCCTCTAAATATTTAGAAACTAAAACTGTGCCAATAAAACCCAAAAGCGTTATAATAAGACCTAAATCTAAATACATAGCTCTTTCTTCAATTGTTCCAAATAAAATCATTACAATGCCTAGAATTATATCTATTGAATCTGCAGCTAAAACTCTATCTATTACATTAGGTCCCTTAAAAACTCTATATAATAAAATTAATGCTAGGATAGCCAATAATATTGCTACTATATAAAATATAGAATTCATATCCATTATTTAAAAAGCCTCCTTACAAAATATTCAAACCTTCCTTTTATAATTTTAGATGCTTCTTCAGTATCTTCTGTTGTTGCATCTATCCAATGAATATACATTGAATTTTTACCATTACCTTCTTCATAAATATCCATTGTAATTGTCCCTGGTGTTAAAGTTATACAATTAGCCAACATTGCTAATCCATAATCAGAATTTATATCTGTAGTTATTTTTACAATTCCAGGATTCACATCAATCTTAGGACATAAAGATTTAATTGCAACGCTAAAATTTGCTTTAATAAGTTCCCATAAATATACAGGAATAAATATTAATAAATTAATAATTCTAATTTTTTTAAATAACCATAGCCCATCTTCTCTTACAAAATATGAACTTGAAAATAAGCTTACAACTATTGCTACAATTGCACCTACAATCAATTCCTGTCTTCCTAAGTGAAAAACATTAAAATCTTGCATTAAAAATAGTATCCAAAACAAATATGATAAGATAAAGGTAGCAAAAAATGCTGTCCACTTTTTCACAAATTATCACCTTCTAATTTATATTTTTTTAACTAGCCATTTTGCAAATTCCTTTGCTTCACCTTTCTTTAAAGAATTTATCTTAAAAATCTTTGAATTAGGATTTCTTAAAAATGTTTGTTTTTTTACTTCATCTTCATTAAATTTAAAATATTTTATCATATCATATTTAGTAAGTATCAATGCATCTGCCTTTGAAAACATTAATGGATATTTTACAACTTTATCATCACCTTCTGGAATACTTAATAGTGCAACTTTTACTACCTCTCCAATATCAAATTCTGCTGGGCATACCAAGTTACCTATATTTTCAACTATTATTAAATCTAAGTCATTTAAATTAAATTCATGTATAATATTTTTTATTGACATTGCTTCAATATGACATGCACCTTTAGTATTTAATTGAACAACAGGTATTCCTTTATCTTGAATTTTTTTTGCATCTATAGTTCCTTCTATATCTCCTTCTATAACTGCAACATTTAATCCCATTTCTTTTAATTCATCAATTAAATTTAATATAAAAGTTGTTTTTCCAGCTCCTGGAGATCCCATAATATTTATCATTTTAACATTATTTTCATTAAGTTCCTCCTGCACTTCCTTATGACAATCTTCATTCCACTCTAAAATTTGTCTTACAACCTTAATTTCCATAATTAATCAACCTCCATAGTGTCTAAATAAAATTCCTTTCCCTTAGTAATTTCATATACTATTCCCTTGCATTTAGGACATACATAATTATTTTTTCCTAAAACTCCACTATATCCACATTCATTACATTTAATTTCAACTGGTATCTTTTCAACATTAATTTTAGTATTTTCTGCAATTGTATCTTTAGAAACAATATTAAAATAATATTCTATACAAGCTGGAAGTAAATCTGTAAGTTCCCCAACTTTTATATTTATTTTTCTTATTTTTTTTATTTTATGCTTTTCACCTTCCTCTAAGCATATTTTAAGTAATCCCTTTGTTACTGCTAATTCATGCATAATTCTCTTCCTACCTATCTAAACAAGAAAAACAAGGGTCAATACTTGCAACTATTAATCCTGCATCTGCAATTGTATTATTCTTTAACATAACTGGAACTGTCATTGCATTTTTAAATGTTGGTACGTGAATATTAACTCTCCCATTTGTTTGTCCACCATTAGTTACTACATAATAAGTTACTTCACCTCTTGGCGCTTCAGTAACAATCATAGCTTCTCCAGCTGGTACTCTTGGTATTTTATTTCCTAAGTTAATAGGCCCATGTGGAATTTTATTTAATGCTTGTTCAATAATTTTAAAACTTTCTTCAATTTCAATTAATCTTACTACCGCTCTTGAAAATACATCACCATCTTTTGCTAATGCTACATTAAATTCAAAATCTTCATAAAAGTTATAAGACATTGTTTTTCTTACATCAAAATTAACTCCTGAGGCTCTTCCATGAGGGCCACATGCTCCATAATTTAATGCATCATCTTTTGATAAAACACCAACACCTTTAGTCCTAGCTGCTATACTTGAATCTTTAGCATATATATTATAAATATTCTTATATTCTCTTCTTAATTCTGATATCATATTTATTAATGTTTGTTTTTGTTCTTCATTAATATCTCTTCTTGCTCCACCAACAATATTCATAGCATAATTAACTCTATTTCCACTTATAACTTCTAACATATCCATTATCTTTTCTCTTGATGCAAAGCACATCATGAATAAAGAATCAAAAGCAATTATATGTGCCGCTAAACCTAACCATAAATAATGAGAATGTAATCTTTCTAATTCACTTAATATTACTCTTATATATTGCCCCCTCTTTGGAACCTCCATTCCAACAATATCTTCTATTGCTAAACAATATGTCATTGCATGTGAATGTGAACAAATTCCACATACTCTTTCTACTAATGTAATTGTTTGAATAAAATTCCTAGTTTCAGTTAACTTTTCTATCCCCCTATGGTTATACCCTATATAAACCTCTGAATCCTTTATAATTTCACCTTCAGTAAGAAGCTTAACATGAACAGGTTCCTCTAAAGCAGGATGATAAGGTCCTAATGGTAAAACATAACTCATTATTTACTCCTCCTTTTGATTGTTTTTTAATTTTTTTAATTCATTTAAAGGCATTATTAAAATTTGTCCTTGCCCTTCCTTAAATTCATCTGGCAAAAATAATCTTCCACTAAATACAAGACCTTCGAACTTTACTGGCATAACCTCTTGTATTTCCTCCTCAAACCATTGTGCTCCTATATATATATTAGTAATTGTGGGTAATATATTTTCCCCTTCAATATGATAATGCTTTCTAAATTCATCATACTCTAATGTATAAACAATAATATTGCTTTTTTCTTTATTTACATAACCATTGATAGCAACTAACCTCCCTTCCTTTTCCCTGACTTCTCTTACCTTTTTCACTATTTCATCCTTTGAAATTTTTTCTGTAATAATTTTTTTCATATCGCACCCCCAAACATTATTTTCTATTTATGTATATTTTTTACAAATATTTATTCTTTTATTATACAAAAATTTATGTCCTATTTTAATAGTATATTTAAACTTTTTGAATTTTATTTTATATCCATAACTTTTATGCTATAATTACAATATAATTACTGTTAATATAGTATAATTTATAATAAAGGAGTTTTTTGCAATGGGTTTCAAAGATAAAATGACTAAATATTACTCTGATGCATATATGAATAAGTACGGAGACAGAATGACAAGTGTATCTGGTACAGTTTTATCAGTTAAAACTGAAACTAAGAGCTTTTTAGGAATTTTTAATAGATTACATGTTTGGTTAGTTGTTAAATCTGATGCTGGTAAGCAAATATGTAAATGTGAATATAAGAGAAATAGATGGTTTAAAAAGCCTGAATTTATAGATATAAATCAAGGTAACAAAGTAATTGTTATGGGAATCAAAGGTGAAAAAGGTAAAGCAAATTCTGAAGTTGTTATTGCTTCAAATATAGCTAACTTAACTACAAGAAAAGATCTTCATCCATTTGACCATAGTCAAATAAAAAAAGCTAGACAACAAGCTACTAAAATGAGAACAAGATAATAAAAGAGTCGCAAATACGACTCTTTTTGATAATATTAAGACCGTACTATCCAAAACAGTACGGTTTAAGCTTACATATTTATATTATCCATTTTTTTATATTCTTAAAAATTAATTATTAATCTTCAATCTTTATTACTTTCAATTTCTTTTTATAAATCCAAATTAAATCTTATAAATACCACCAAAACTTTTAACATGAAATCTACTTTACAAATATAAATATTATATTTGTAATCCTAATAAAAAAACTGCAACATAATTTTCTATTATGTTACAGTTTAATTTTTATATTAATATTTCAAATTTTAGAAAACAACTAATTCTGTTCCTTCAATTGCTTTTCTAACCATTTCTTCAACATCTAAAACAGATTCTGCTTTTCTCATTGCTTCTAATTGTGGCTTAGTTTTAGGATGTTTTGGCACAAATATTGTACAACAATCTTCATATGGTAATATTGAAGTATCATATGTTCCTATTTCTTTAGCAATATCCATAATATCACCTTTATCCATTGCAATTAATGGTCTAAATACTGGTCTATCTGCACAATCAGTACTTACTATTAATCCTTCCATAGTTTGACTTGCAACTTGACCTATACTTTCTCCACTTGAAATTGATTGTACTCCATACTTTTCAGCTAAAGTACATGCACATCTCATCATAAATCTTCTCATTAATATTGTTAACTCATCTTGTCTGCATTTTTCCATTATATCTAATTGAATTTCTGTAAATGGAACTATATATAAATTAACTCTTTCAGTGTAATTAGAAAGTATCTTAGCTAATTCCTTAACTTTATCTTTTGCTCTTTCTGAAGTATATGGATGACTGTGATAATAAACACAATTTAATTCTACACCTCTTCTAGCCATTAAATATCCTGCTACTGGAGAGTCAATACCACCTGAAAGCATTAACATTGTACTTCCATTCATTCCATATGGTAATCCTCCAACACCTTTTATTTTATCTTTACTTGTAAATACATATGCATTTTCTCTTATTTCTATATTTACTAAGCATTCTGGATTTTTAACATCTACATAAAGTGCTTCTCCAAAATGATGAAGTACATATCCTCCAACTTGTCTAGATGTTTCTATAGAATTTAATTGGAATTTCTTATTTGCTCTATTTGTTTCAATTTTAAATGTTTTAGGATTAGCTTCCTTAACTTTCTTTAAAGCCTCTTCCTTTATGGCATTTAAATCTCTTTCAACTTGAGTAACTATACATACTTCAGCAACACCAAATACTTTTCTTACTCTTTCTACTGCTGCTTCTATGTCTGTTGCCTTAATAAAACCTCTTCCTTGGTCAGTAACAAATTCAAATTCTAATCCAGAAAGTTTTTTTTCTATGTTTTCCTTTAACTTTCTTTCAAACTTTCCTCTATTTAATCCTTTTAAAAATATTTCTGAAGCATACTTCACTAAAATTAACTTATTGTTCATCTTTTTACTCTCCTTAAAAACATTAATGACTTTTTAAGTACATCAATTGTATAATCTACTTCTTCCTTTGTATTTTCATATGAGAAAGAAAATCTAATTGCTGACTCCACTTCTTTATTACTTAATCCCAAAGATTTTATTACATAACTTCCATGTGCTGCACTACTTTTAGATGTACATGCAGATCCAGTAGCTACATAAATATTTTGCTCTTCTAGCAAATGTAATAACACCTCAGCCCTAACACCTAAAAATGAAACATTTAAAATATAAGGACTAAAGCCATCTATTTCTCCATTAATTCTTATATTCTTTATTTCATTTAATCTTTCAACAAAATATTTTTTTAACTCTAAAACTTTATCATACCTGCTTTCCATTTCTTCAAAAGTTATTTGAGCTGCTTTTTCAAATCCAATTATTCCTGGTAAATTTTCTGTTCCTGCTCTAATACCTTTTTCTTGGCTTCCTCCAGAAATTAATGAATTTAATATTATTCCTTTTTTTATATATATAAATCCTACACCTTTTGGTCCGTGAATTTTATGAGATGCAACTGTTAAAAAGTCTACATTTGACTTATTAACATCAATAGGAAGCTTTCCATAACCTTGAACTGCATCTACATGAAACTTAGCTCTTGAGCTTCTTTCCTTAATTAATTTTCCGATAGCTTCAATGTCTTGAATAACTCCAATTTCATTATTAACTTGCATTATTGATACTAATACAGTATCTTTTGTAATGGCTTCTTCTAAATCTTCTAATGAAATTCTTCCTTCACTATCAACATCTAAATATGTAACCTTTACACCTTTTTCTTCAAGCTGCTTACATGTACTAATTATTGAATGATGTTCAAAAGCAGTTGTTATAAAATGATGCCCTGGTTTTAATAATCCCTTTAAAATAAGATTATTACCCTCACTTCCTCCAGAAGTAAAATAAATTTCTTCTTTATTGCATTTAATTGTAGATGCAAAATACTCTCTTGCTTCATTTAATCGCTTTTCACAATTCATTCCAATCTTATGTAATGATGACGGATTGCCAAAGTACTCCTTCATGCCCTTGCTTACAGCTTCTATTACTTCATCATAAGGCTTAGTAGTTGCACTATTATCAAAATAAACATTCACTGACAATCACTCCTTTCTTATTAGTATTTACATCATAAGTGAATTTTTTAATTTTAGTTTCACAAATTAAATCTAAAATTTTAATACTATAAATAGTTATATCACATTAATTTTAAATTCTATCAAAATAAATCTCTGGGGTCAATCCAAATATTAGATTAACCCCAGAGACAATTATATTTTACTCCATAGCTATAAATTCTACTCTATCAACATAATCTAGTTTTTTCAAATTTTCTAGCATTTCACTTAATTCAATTTTCATTGATGATATATCAATAGTTAAACTTAAATTAGCTAAATTATTAATTGGAATCCCCTGATCAATTGTTAGTATATTTCCTTGATATTCTGAAATAAGATTTAATATATTTGAAAGTACCCCTTTTTCATGCCCAATTATCATATTAAAAGTTGCCTTTCTTCCATTAGACATTTGAGAAAATTCAAATACATAATCTTTATACTTATAATAAACACTTCTACTTATTCCAGCTAATTTTGTAGCTTCAGTGATTTCTTTAACTTTGCCTTCTTGTAAAATCTTTTTTGTAGCAATCACCTTTTCATATACTTCTGGCAAAACCTTTTTATCAATAACTAAATAATCTCCGTTCATATTTATTCACCTTTCAAAATTTTTGCCCCATCTTTATCAATTGTTAACTCTTTAATATCCCAATTAATATCATTATCACTTATAAATTTTGAAATTTCATTTACAAAAACAAAATCATCTTTACTTATTATTGCCATTAATGTTGGTCCTGCTCCACTTAAAAAACATGCAAAAACATTTAATTCTAATGTTTTATTATATACATTATTAAAATTCTTTATAAGACCACTTCTATATTGTTGATGAAGTTTATCCTTTGTTGCTTCCCTTAATAAATTATAATTTCCATTTGAAAATGCAGATACCAATAAAGCAGCTCTTCCTATATTATAAACACAATCTTTAAATAAAATTTCCTTAGGTAATATTGCTCTTGCTTTTTCAGTTGAAAGCTTAAATCTTGGAATCAATGCAACAAACTTTATACCATCTTTTACATTCACACAATTATATAATGGCTTTTTATCATTTGTCATTATTGTAGAAATTAAGCCTCCAAAAATAGCTGGACATACATTATCTGGGTGACCTTCAATATCAACTGCTAAGTTTAATATTTCTTCTTTATCTATATTCTTACCCATTAATGCAAAAGCCCCTATTAATCCAGCTACTATACAACTAGAACTAGATCCTAATCCTCTTGATATTGGGATATCCTGTTTTATTATTGTAATCCCTAAACCATAAAATTTAAAGTCATATTTATCAAAAACTTTTTTAATAGCTTTATAAATTATATTATCTTCATTTTGAAATTCTTTTTCCACACCTTCAAAAAATAAACCTTCTTCATCTTTAAGTGAAAATCCATATTCATTATATATACTTAAAGAAATTCCCAACGAATCAAATCCAGGCCCCAAATTTGCTGATGTCGCTGGTACTCTTACCTTAATCAATTTTTATTCTCCTTTAAAAATTCAAGTAAGCTTTCCTTCATCTTTTCTTTATTACATACCTTATTGTGAATAACCTTCTTAACATCCAAGCCCTTTAAATTATTAGGAATTTCAATATTAGTATATTCATTTAATAACTTCAACACTTCAAAATCATTTTTATTACTAACATCTAATCCTAAAGCCCTACATATGCTTCTTGGAAATTTATACGGACTTGCAGTAGATACTATAAGAACTTGTCTGTTATCTCCTGTTTCATTATTATATTTATTAAGAACTACATATCCAACCGCTGTATGTGTATCCATAAGATAATTTTCTTTTTCATAAACTTCTTTAATTGCTTTATACACTTCTTTAGTATCAGCATAATTTCCATAAAAGTCCTTTAAGAACTTCCTGCTTTCATTTGAAATTGAATAAACACCATTTTCATTTAATTCTTCCATAAGCTTTTTAGTTTTTTCTGCATCTCTATTATTAGCTTCAAATATAAGCCTTTCCAAATTAGAAGATATTAAAATATCCATTGATGGAGATTCAGTTAATATTAAATCTCTTCTTTTATCATATATACCTGTATTTAAAAAATCTGTTAATACATTATTTTCATTAGATGAGCATATTAGCTTTCCTATAGGAAGCCCCATTCTTTTTGAATAGTAAGCTGCTAATATATTTCCAAAGTTCCCTGTTGGAACTACTATATTTATTTCATTGCCCTCTTTTATTTTTTGCTTATTAACTAAATCAAAGTAACCATAAAAATAATAAACTATTTGTGGAACTAATCTTCCAATATTAATTGAATTTGCCGAAGATAATAAAAAGCCCCTATTTTTTAATTCTTTCTTAAATTCAATATCCCCAAATATCTTTTTAACTCCACTTTGTGCATTATCAAAGTTGCCTCTAATTCCAATTACTTCTACATTATTACCTTCTTGAGTTACCATTTGTTTTTCCTGAATTGCACTTACTCCATTTTCAGGATAATAAACTACAACCTTAAATCCATCAACATTACTAAATCCCTGCAATGCTGCCTTTCCTGTGTCCCCAGAAGTTGCAGTTAATATTATTATTTCTTCTTTTATATTATTTAACTTTTTTACTTCTTTCATTACTTGTGGTAAGAAAAGAAGTGCTGCATCTTTAAATGCAGATGTTGGCCCATGATATAATTCTAAAAAATTCTTTTCTTCTCTAACAGAAAATTTACCATTATAAGCCCTACTTATTACCTCTTTTAAATTTTCTTCTCCTATATCTCCAAAAAATTCTTTTATAACTTCATATGCTAATTCTATATAAGAAAGCCCCATTTTCTTTTTTAAATTATCATATATATTAGGAAATTCATTTGGAACATATAATCCACCGTCATTTGCAATACCCTTTATAATTGCTTGCGAGGATAAAACTGTTTCCTCCCCTCCTCTTGTACTTATAAAATTCATTTTGCACCCCCTAATTAACATTTATATGCTCATCCTTTATTTTTATTTTAAAACAATAATTACCATAAAAAAATTTTATCATGTATTTCCATGATATACAATCGTTTTTTCACTGTAAACATTTTAATATCAAAAAAATGTTTTCTTTATAAATAAAAAATTTCTGACTATATAATTTCATAGCCAGAAATCAATTAAAAATTATTTTTTTGATTTAATTAATAAATATACACTGTTTATTAAGAATATTATTCCTGAAAAAAATATTACTAATAACCATTGTCCTAAATTTAATGCAACAGTATTAAAAATTCCACTTAAAAAAGGTATATATAATATACAACATATCATTGTCATAGAAACTAATACAGCTCCTAATAAATATATATTACTAAATATATTTATCTCAAATATAGAATGTCTTTCTGATCTACACTCAAATACATGCAATAATTGTGACATAACTAAAGTACACATTGTAATAGTTCTACAAGTTGCTAAATCCATTCCATAATATCTACCTGACATAAATGATAAAAGTGTGCAAACTCCTATTAAACTTCCCCTTACAATAATCTTTTCCCAAAGTCCTCTTGCAAAAATACCTTCATTTTTTTCTCTTGGAGATTGTCTCATTATATCTTTATCAGGAGGATCAACACCTAATGCAATTGCAGGTAATCCATCTGTAGCAAGGTTTACAAATAAAATTTGAATTGGTGTAAGTGGATTTGGTAAATAAAATAATGATGCTAAAAACATTGTTAAAACTTCACCTAGGTTACAAGATAATAAATATCTTATAAACTTTCTTATATTATCATAAATTACTCTTCCTTCTTCTACTGCTGATACAATTGTAGCAAAATTATCATCCATTAATACCATAGCTGCAGCTTCCTTAGTTACATCAGTTCCTGATATACCCATTGCAACTCCAATATCAGCTTCCTTAATTGCTGGTGCATCATTTACACCATCACCAGTCATAGCAACAATATTATTATTCTTTTTAAAAGCTCTAACAATTCTTAATTTATGATTAGGTGATACCCTAGCAAATACTCTTATTTTATTTACTTTTTTAACCAACTCTGAATCTGACATCTTTTCTAATTCATCACCTGTTACAGCTTGATCATCAGAATTACATATGTTAATACTTTTAGCTATAGCTAATGCTGTATTTTTATGATCTCCAGTAATCATGATAGGTTTAATTCCTGCCATTTTACATTTTAAAACAGCATCTTTAACTTCTATCCTTGGAGGATCCATACTACCTGCAACACCTAAAAATATTAAATCACATTCAACTGATTCATTTTTAACTAAATTCTCTTCCTTATATGCTGCAGCTATACATCTTAGTGCTCTATTAGACATAGCTTCAATATAACTATATATTTGTTTTTTCTTTTGATATGTTAATGGCTTTACCTTACCATTTTCTAATACCGAATTACACTTTTCTAATACTCTTTCTGGAGCTCCCTTCATATAACAAGTTTCTTTACCATTTTCATTCATTATAACTGTCATCATTTTTCTAGTAGAATCAAATGATATTTCATAAACTCTTTTACTTTTCTCTACAAATTTTTGAAGTTCCTTGCTATCTTTATAAAATGCCTTTACTAAAGCTGTTTCTGTTGGATCACCCATAACAGCTTTTTCAATATCTTTTATTTCATAATTATAATTAGCATCATTGCAATATATAAATGCCTCTTTTAACTTTTCACAATCATAAATTTTTTCTTTATCTAATTCATATATTCTTCCATTAACCAATATTTCTTTTACAGTCATCTTATTTTGAGTTAATGTTCCTGTTTTATCAGAACAAATTACTGATGTACATCCTAATGTTTCAACTGCAGGTAGCTTTCTAACAAGTGCATTTCTCTTTAACATTCTACCAACACCTAATGCTAATGCAACTGTTACTATTGCTGCTAAACCTTCTGGTATTGCTGCAACAGCTAATGAAACACCTAAAAGAAACATTTCTGTAATATCATTACCTCTTATTATTCCTAATATAGTAACAATTAAACAAACTACGATACACATTACAACAAGTATTTTTCCTAAGGAATCTAGTCTTTCTCTTAAAGGTGATTTATCTTCTTCTATATTATCTAAAAGATTAGCTATCTTACCCATTTCAGTTTTCATTCCAATAGCATCTATTATTATTAAGCCTCTTCCTTTTAAAACTATTGTTCCCATAAACCCTGAATTTTTACCTTTTGTTGTATCTTTTGAAATTCCAACTGATTCTCCTGTTAATAATGATTCATCAACAACCATATTAGCTGCATCAATAAATGTTCCATCTGCTGGAATTCTATCTCCTGCTTCTAAAACAACTAAATCACCTATAGTTAATTCCTTTGAACTAACAACTTTTATATTTCCATCTCTAATTACCTTACATGTTGGTGCTGCTAATTCTTGAAGTGCTTCTAATGATTTTTCAGTTCTAAACTCTTGAACAAATCCTAATATTGCATTTACAATTACTATAATAAGTATAGTTATTGCATCTGCCTTATCTCCAATAAATCCTGAAATAATAGTTGCACCTATTAATACCCATACTAAAAAATCATTAAATTGTGCTAAAAAAATTAAAACTGGTGATTTTTTCTTATTATGTTTAAGTTCATTTAACCCATAGGTTTTAACTCTTTTTTCTGCTTCTCTAGTACTTAATCCTCTAGTAAATTCCTTTTCCTGTATCACCCTTTTTCCTCCTCTTTAAGAACTCTTGTATATATATATTAATGTTTATGTAATACTATGAATATTTATGGAAAATTTATGATTTCTATACTTAACATTTTTATTTACAAATTCCTAATAGAAATATAGAATAATACTATATGTAAAGTATGTGAAATTTCTTTTAATATTAAATATTTTATTATTTAGTTAAAGGATTTCCTTATTTTATTGAATTTTAATACAACTAACTAAAGGAGGCGTATTGCATGAAAGATGTAATTTATGTAACTGGACATAAAAATCCAGACTCGGACTCAATATGCGCTGCTTACGCATATGCTGAATTCAAAAATAAAATTGGCGATATTGAAACTATTGCTTGTAGATTAGGTAATGTTAATCAAGAAACTCAATATATCTTAGATTACTTCAACGCTGAAGCTCCACAACTTTTAAAAACAGTTAAATTAAAGGTAGAAGAGTTACAATTTGATAATATAAGTCCTGTATCTCCTGAGCTTTCTTTAAAGACAGCTTGGACTATAATGAGAGATAAAAATATAAAAACATTACCTGTTGCAGATGAAAATGACCATCTTTTAGGGGTACTAGCAGTATCTAACCTTACATCTTGCTACATGGATATTTGGGATAACAGAATTTTAGCTAAAAGTAATACAACATTAGATAATATTATTGATACTTTATCTGCTAAAGCTTCTTATATTAATGAAAATTTAACTACATTCCCAGGTAAAATAGTTGTTTCAGCTATGCAACCTGACACTATGACTGGTCATATTGAAGAAGGTGATATTGCAATAGTTGGAGATAGAGAAGAAGCTCAAGCTGAATTAATTAAACTTAATGTTTCATTAATGATTGTAACTGGAGGATATGCTCCTTCTCAAAACATAATTGAATTAGCTAAAGAACATGGTGTAACTGTTATAGTAACTCAACATGATTCATTTACAACTTCAAGACTTTTAGTTCAAAGTATCCCAGTTGGATATGTTATGGTAAAAGAAAATATAGTTTCTTTCACAACTGATGATTTAGTTGATGATATAAAAGGAATTATGACTGAAACTAGATTTAGAAGCTACCCTGTTTTAGATCAAAACGGAAGAGTTGTTGGTACAGTTTCTAGATACCACTTAATTTCTAACCATAAGAAAAAAGTTATTCAAGTTGACCACAATGAAAGAGGTCAATCTGTTGATGGATTAGAAGATGCTGAAATATTAGAAATCATTGACCACCACAGAGTAGCTGATATTCAAACAAATAATCCAATTTACTTCAGAAATGAACCAGTTGGAAGTACATCAACAATAGTTGCTAAATGCTTCTTTGAAAATGGAATCAGACCTTCAAGAAAGGCTGCTGGATTATTATGTGGTGCTATAATTTCTGATACATTATTATTCAGAAGTCCAACTTGTACTCCACAAGATCAATATACTTGCAAAAAGCTTGCTGAAATTGCTGATATAAACATAGAAAAATTTGCAAAAGAAATGTTTAAAGCTGGTACTTCATTAAAAGGTAAAACTGTTGAACAAATCTTTAATTCAGACTTCAAACCATTTACTATTGAAGATACTAAAGTAGGTATTGCTCAAGTTAACACAATGGATATTGAAGGATTCATGCCTTTAAAAGAAGAAATGTTAAATTATATGGATCAAAAGGCTAAGGAAGCTGGATTAGATATGGTTATGTTATTATTAACTGACATATTAAATGAAGGTTCTGAAATATTAGTTACAGGTGCTAAACCTGAAATAGTTGAAAAGGCATTTAATGTTACATTAAAAGACAAAGGTGCATTTTTACCAGGAGTTCTTTCAAGAAAGAAACAAGTTGTACCTCCAATAACTAATGCAATAACTGCTTAATTAATATAAGGTAATTTTAAAATAGGACTTTTGCACTAAATAATTAGTGTAAAAGCCCCATTTTTTACTCATTATCAATCACAATACCAAGCTTAGTTGAAATTATGGTATTAAGCTTGTTTATTGAAAATGTTAATGTCATTATTTGTTTTTCTAATCGTATTAATAAATATGCACTAATAGCTACTGGAAAACCTACATTAGCAATTAAATTTACAAGTTCACTTATCTCCATAAATTTACCTCCTAAAAATAATATTTACACTTAATATATATCCAGTAACTACTTAATTTTTATTTATATTTTAAGCTTTTTATTATTTATTCTCTAAAAGCTCATTATATCTTTTCATAATTTTTATTAAAATTTCATTATTAACATCAAACTTTATATCATCAACTTGAGATATTGGCAATATAGCAACTGAAGTTCCTGAAATAAATAATGAATCTAAATCACTTATTTCAGAGACCTTTATTTCTTTTTCTTCTACTTCTATCCCTAGTGATTTTGCTATCTTAAATATTTTATCTCTTGTAATTCCCCTAAGCACTGCTTCACCTTTAGCTGTTATAAGATTTTTATCTTTTATTCCAAAAAAGTTTGATTTACTACCTTCTGTAATAAAACCATGCCTATCTACTAAAAGTGCTTCATGAGCATTAGCTTCCTTCATTTTTTCTGCAACTTTTGCTCTAAACGCTGTACTAACTACCTTTAAATTTGGATTTTCTCTTTCTCCATAATAAAGAATAACCTTTACTCCTTTTTTATAATATTCCTTTGAAGGATAAGAATGCATTATATAATAAATCTTAAAGTTATTATTATTTACATTGCATGTTATTTTTATATTTCCTAAAGCATTATCATTTTTTTTAATTACTTCAATTATTAACTTTTCTATTTCATCTTCATCATAAGGAAATTCTTTATTAATTAATTTAAATGACTTTTTCATTCTCTCTAAATGATCTTTTAAAAATGCAGGCTTTCCATTAACAACTCTTAAAACCTCATATATTATTTTTTCCTTAGAGTCTTCATCAGTAAATTCCTTTATTGGATATATTATCCCATTATTTAAATAGTATTTATTTATAGCTTCCATAAAAAATTACACTTCCCTTGAAATTTGTTATTTCCATTTTAATATTTCAAATTTATTATGCTTTTTATAATTAATTAAATAAGGATTACCAACTAAATCTAATAAAGGCTTATCCGAAAGGGAATCTGAAAACATATATGAATTTTTAAAATCAGCTTTTATATTTTTTTCTTTCAAAACTTTTTCTAATCTTTTAACTTTTTCTTCACCTTTACAATTATTCCCGCTCATTTTTCTTACAAACTTTCCATTTTCAAAAATAAACTTTGTTCCAATTATTAAATCAACTTCTTTAATTGCATAAAATTCCTTAATATAAAATTCTGGTGATGCTGATATAAGAATTACCATATAACCTTCATTTTTTAATTTTTTAATCATATTTACAGCATCTTCATAAAGTATCGTACTTAATCTTTCATCATAAAATGATTTTGTTAATATTGCTAATTCCTTTTCATCTATATTTTCTATAAACTTTAAAAAACATTCTTTAACTCTTTTTTCATCATATACCTTTATTCCATACATAAGTCCTGAGTACAAAGCCCTAGGTAAAAATTTTATGTTTTTTATATCTTTTGATACAAGATACTTAAAAAATTCCATTAATGTTTCTTTTCTTGTTATTGTATAATCTATATCAAATATAGCTAGTTTCTCCATCCTTCTCCTCCATTATGTTTTAAGGGCTGAGCATTTAATTTTGCTTCAGCCCCATATTTTAATTTAATTTTTTTATAAAACTTTCAATTCTATTAAGTCCTTCTTTAATTGCTTCCATTGAAGTTGCATAAGAAACCCTTATATAATTGTTTAACCCAAATGCCTTTCCTGGAATAACTGCTAACTTTTCATTTTCTAATAAACTAGCACAAAACTCCATTGAATCATTTAATATTTTTCCATTTATTTCTTTACCTAAGCAATTTTCTATATTAATCATAATATAAAATGCTCCCTTAGGTTTGACTATACTTAAATTATCAATACTTTCAATTCTATTTATCATGTAATTTCTTCTTTTTTCAAACTCATTAATCATTTTTGTTATTTCATTTTGTGGCCCATTTAATGCTTCTAAAGCCGCATATTGAGTTATTGAACAAACATTTGAAGTTACATGACTTTGAATACTTATCATTAATTTTGCTATTTTTTCACTTGCAGCACAATATCCTATTCTCCAACCTGTCATTGCATATGACTTAGATAACCCATTGATAACAATAGTTCTTTCATATGCATCTTTTGAAAGACTTGCAATACTTATATGATTTTCATTATCATATATAAGCTTTTCATACATTTCATCTGAAATAATAATAATATTATATTTTTTAGCAAAATCAGCTATTACCTCTAATTCTTCTTTATTATATATAGTTCCTGTTGGATTGTTAGGTGTGTTTAATACAATAGCTTTTGTTTTTGCAGTAACTGCCTTTTCTAAATTTTCCTTAGTAAATTTATAATTTGATTTTTCATCACCTTCTACAAATACAGGTTTTCCATCAGCTAATTTAATAAGTTCAGGATAGCTTACCCAATAAGGCGTTGATACTATTACCTCATCTCCAGGATTTAGTATTGCTAAAAATGTATTTGCTAAACTTTGCTTTGCTCCTGTAGAAACTACTATTTGTGATGGATTATACTCTAGCCCATTATCATCTTTAAATTTTTTACAAATTGCTTCTCTTAATTGAAGAATTCCATTAACACTTGTATATTTTGTATTTCCATCTTCCATTGCCTTAATCGCTGCATTAATTATATTTTTAGGTGTATTAAAATCTGGTTCTCCTGCACTAAAACTAATAACATCTATTCCCTTTTCCTTCATTTCTTTAGCCTTTGCTGTTATTGCTAAAGTTAATGATGGTTCAATTGCTTGTGCTTTTCTTGATAATTCCATTTATATGCCCCCATTATTTTCTTTTATCAAAATTAATAAATTTATTTAAACATTCTTCATTTAGTCCATAGCTACCAATGGATAAATTATCACTACCAATATGCCTTCCATGATAATCACTTCCACCACTTACACAAAGCTTATATTTTCTAGATAAATTAAAAAATTTATTAATATCTCCTTGTGAATGACTTGGATGATAAACTTCTATTCCCTTCAATCCAAAGCACCTTAATTCTCTTAATATATTTTCAACTTCAATTTTTCTGTATATTTGCCCCGGATGTGCTAAAATTGGTACTCCTCCACAATTATTAATAACATCTATACATTCTCTATAATTTAATCTAAAACCCTTCACATATCCAGGCTTTCCTTGTACTAAATAACTTCTAAATGCACTTTTATAGTTATCAAAATATCCTTTTTTAACCATTGCATTAGCAATATGACTTCTTCCAACTGTAGATGTATGATCTATATCTAAATCATCTAACTTTAAATTTATATTATAATTTTTTAAATTATATAATATCTTTTCTACTCTTTTTATTCTTTGTACATTCAATTCATTAACAAGTGATTTTAAATCATCATTTTCAATATCTATAAAATATCCAAGTATATGAAGTTCCATATCATTATATTCAGTACTTAATTCAATGCCTGGAATTATGACTAAATCATCATAGCTATTTCTAGTTACATATTGAGATGATATAGAATCATGATCTGTTATTGAAATATATTTAATTTTATTTTTTATTGCTGAATCAATTATTTCTTCTGGAGTTTTACATCCATCAGAATAACTAGAATGAATATGTAAATCTGCATACTTCATTTTATTCACCTTTTCTCTTTAAGTGACAATTTACCTTATTATTATAAATACACTTTTATTTAGTTTAGGTTACTAAGTAAATTGCTATTCCTTTATTAATAAAATTTTAATTTTACTTTATTCACTTACCCTATAATAAACTTTTTCTCATATTAAATAAATAATTACTTATTTATATTTTAAGTAATATTTGCCATAATAAAAATATATCATCTTAGCAATAAAATGTAAATTGGAAACTCTGAATTTACTTCTCAATTAGCTTTAAAAAAATGGGATGTCGCACTAAAACTTTTATACATAATATATTGTTTTAAAAAATAAAAATCAACACAATATATTGTAGTATTTATTCTTAATGCGACATCCCCTTTAAAATATTAGTCGTTAACTAAAACGTTTGTGTAATATTCAGTTACTTTATCAAATTCAGCTTCTTCTGGAACTATAAGTTCTCCTTCTTCAGTTGATCTGAATAAATATACTGATTCATCTTCTGGATTTTGAGCTAATACATATTCATTTTCTTCAAATTCAAATGCATCAACTATTGGGCAAGATAAAACATTTCCGTTATCATCTTCTAAATCAACAACAAAATGTTCATGTTCGTGTTCTCCACATCCACAGTTATCTCCACATCCATGTTCTTCATGATTATGTCCGCATCCGCAACCTTCATGTTTATTTAATTCATTTTCCATTTTACATTCCTCCTTAATAGTACATTAAACATTTTAAAGTAAAAATACACTTATAAAAAATTGTATTATTACTTAAGCTTAACTTATGTAGTCTTTATCATTGTACTCTTATTTTTCAGAAAATAAAAGAAAAATATTATTTTTTAAATAATATTCTAAATTTTATTAAAATTAATTTTTTTATTATACAAAAAGGAACTGCATTCAAATTAAATTTATTAATCTAATTTGATTCAGCTCCTTCTTAACTATAAATTATTCTTCAGTTGCAAGTTTCTTATAGTTTTCTAATCTTTCCATTGCATCAGCCTTAGTCTTTTCAAATAAAGCATCTGCAGCTTCTGGGAATGACTTAGCTAGTGAAGCATATCTAACTTCACCCATTAAGAATTCCTTAAAGTCTCCCTTAGGTTCTTTTGAATCTAAAGTAAATGGATTCTTAACTCCTCTTAATGCAGGATTATATCTATATAAAGCCCAATATCCACAATCTACAGCTTTTTTAGCTTCTGCTTGTGAATTAGTCATTCCAGCTTTAATACCATGATTTATACATGGTGAATAAGCTATTATTAATGATGGTCCATTATAAGCTTCCGCTTCAGCCATTGCTTTAAGAACTTGATTTTTATCTGCACCCATGCAAACCTGAGCAACATATACATAACCATAGCTCATTGCCATCATTCCTAAATCTTTCTTCTTAGTTCTCTTACCAGAAGCAGCAAATTTTGCAATTGCAGCTGTTGGTGTAGCCTTAGAAGATTGTCCACCAGTATTAGAATAAACTTCTGTATCAAATACTAATACATTTACATTGTCTCCTGATGCAAGTACATGGTCAAGTCCACCATATCCTATATCATATGCCCAACCATCTCCACCAAAGATCCATTGAGATCTCTTAACAAAGAATTCCTTATCCTTTAAAATAGTTTTAGCTATTTCATTATCAGAATTTTCTAATGCAGCAACTAAAGCATTTGCTCTTTCTCTAGTTCCTGTACCTTCATCTTTATTATCTAACCAATCTTTTAACGCAACCTTAGTTTCATCTGATAAATTGCTTTCTAATGCAACTTTAACATTTTCAGCAACTCTATCCCTTATAGCTTGAACTCCTAAGAACATACCTAATCCATATTCGGCATTATCTTCAAATAATGAATTTGCCCATGCAGGTCCATGTCCATTATGATTAACTGTATATGGAGTTGCCGGAGCAGATCCTCCCCAAATTGAAGAGCAACCAGTAGCATTTGCTACCATCATTCTATCACCAAATAATTGAGTTGCAAGCTTAGCATATGGAGTTTCTCCACATCCTGCACAAGCTCCTGAAAACTCTAACAATGGTTGTTCAAATTGGCTTCCCTTTACAGTGTTTTTATTCATAGGGTTTTTCTTAGGTGAAACTTCTGTAGTAACATAATCCCAAACTTCCATTTGATCATGTTGACTATCTTGTGGTTTCATAACTAAAGCCTTATTCTTTGATGGACATACTTGAGCACAGTTTCCACAACCTGTACAATCAAGAGGTGTAATACCAATTGAGAACTTATAAGGTACTTCTGTCTTTATTCCCTTAGCATCAGTAGTCTTCATTGCATCTGGAGCTTTTTCAGCTTCCTCACTTATTAATAAGAAAGGTCTTATTGCTGCATGAGGACATACTATAGAACATTGGTTACATTGAATACAATTTTCTGGAATCCATTCAGGAACATTAATTGCAATTCCTCTTTTTTCATATGCAGCAGTACCTGCCATAAATGTACCATCTTCCATACCATGCTTAACAAATGTTGAAACTGGTAAATCAAAACCTTCTTGTCTATTCATAGGTTCTACTATGTCTTTTATAAATGATGGTACTTCTTTAGTAACGCTAGCTTCTTCTTCAACTACATTTGCCCATTCTGCAGGAACTTCTATTTTAACAATAGCATCAATACCTGCATCAATAGCAGCATTATTCATATTAACAACTTTTTCACCTTTTTTACCATATGAAGTAACAACAGCTTCTTTTAAATATGCTACTGCTTCATCTACTGGAATTATATTAGCTAATTTAAAGAATGCAGCTTGCATTATCATATTTATTCTTCCACCAAGTCCTATTTCTTGTGCTATCTTAACAGCATTTAATGTATAGAATTCTATATTTTTATTAGCTATAGTTCTCTTCATTTCAGCTGGTAATTTTTCATTAATTTCTTCTGGTGTCCAAATTGTATTTAATAAGAACTTTCCATTAATTTTTAAGCCATCTAATACATTATATTTATAAACATATGATTGATTGTGACATGCTACAAAATCAGCCTTATCAATTAAATATGGTGATTTAATTGGTTTCTTACCAAATCTTAAATGAGAAACTGTAATACCACCTGATTTTTTAGAATCATATGAAAAATAACCTTGAGAATACATGTCTGTATGATCTCCAATTATCTTAATAGCACTCTTATTAGCACCAACTGTACCATCTGAACCTAATCCCCAGAACTTACATGCTTTAGTTCCCTCTGGAGTAGCATCGATGTCTTCTACTGTTTCTAATGATGTATTAGTAACATCATCAACAATACTAATTGTAAATCCATTTTTAGGCTCGTCCTTTGCTAAATTAGCATAAACTGCAGCTATATCTGATGGATTTGGATCTTTAGAACCTAATCCATATCTACCACCAACTATTAATGGAGTATTTTCCTTTCCAGCAAATGCACTTACTACATCTAAGTATAATGGCTCCCCAATTGATCCTGGTTCCTTAGTTCTATCTAATACTGCAATTTTAGTAACTGTTTTAGGAATTGTAGCTAATAATTTTTCAATTGAAAATGGTCTATAAAGTCTAACCTTTACAACACCAACTTTTTCTCCTCTTCCATTTAAGTAATCTACTGTTTCTTCTGCAACATCAGTTCCTGATCCCATAGCAATTATTATTCTGTCGGCATCTGATGCTCCATAATAATCAAAGCAATGATATTCTCTTCCAGTTAACTTAGTTATTTCAGCCATATATTCTTCAACAACTTCTGGAATGTCTTCATAAAATCTATTTACAGCTTCTCTTGTTTGGAAGTAAATATCCGGATTTTGAGCTGTACCTCTAGTTACTGGATGATCAGGATTTAAAGCACTTTCTCTAAATTCCTTAACAGAATCCCAGTCAACTAATTTAGCTAGTTCATCATATTCTAAAACTTCAATTTTTTGAATTTCATGAGATGTTCTAAATCCATCAAAGAAATTAACAAATGGAATTCTAGTTTTTATTGCTGCTAAATGTGCAACGGCAGATAAGTCCATTACTTCTTGAACTGACCCTTCAGCAAGCATAGCAAAACCTGTTTGCCTAGTTGCCATAACGTCTTGATGATCTCCAAATATATTTAATGAAGATGTTGCTAATGCTCTAGCTGACACATGTATAACACCTGGAAGTCTTTCTCCAGCTATTTTATACATGTTTGGAATCATTAATAATAAACCTTGTGAAGCTGTATATGTAGTTGTATAAGCTCCAGCTTGTAATGATCCATGAACAGCTCCTGCTGCCCCTGCTTCTGATTGCATTTCCATAACTTTTACTGGTTGTCCAAAAATATTTTTTCTACCTTGTGCAACCCATTCATCAACATGTTCTGCCATTGGTGATGATGGAGTGATTGGATAAATAGCAGTAACTTCTGTAAACGCATATGATACGTGTGCAGCAGCTGTGTTACCATCCATAGTTTTCATTTTTCTCATCTTGTCTACCTCGCTTCCACTTTTTAAAAATTTAAGCATATAAATCATGATATATTAAATATCATTGTTGCTTGCTAATAATTAATAATCTAAGCTTAATAGATAAAATCTAACATCTGCTCTTTATCCTTTGTTTTTCTTGTTAAATTAATCACATATCCTAACAGCATTTAGTAAAAATCATTATAAACTTTCTAATTCCATAAGATTTAATTATATTTTTAATTTATTAAATTATTACTTACTTAATAACTCACCAATTTCTTTAGCATATTTTAAATCACTCTTTTCAACAGAATCTTTAACAGTAAATTTTTCTAAAACATTAAATCCATAGTTCTCCATTAAATCTCCCCATTTATCAATAAACTTTGTATCACGCCATCCACATGATCCAAATAAAACTAATGGCTTATTATTAATTTCTAACTCACTTAAGCTATTAATAAAAGGTTTCATATCCACTTCTTCTATTTCATCATTTAACATAGCTGGACTTCCTAATGCAACTGCATCAGCTTCTAATATATCTTCGATAGTAGCATCAGCAACATACTTTATATCAACTTTTGCTTCACTTTCAATTACACCTTCACTTATAGCATTTGCTAAAACTTCTACATTTCCACCATTACTCCAATATATTATTGAAACTTTTTTCATTTTAAGCACCTCTTACATTTTTGTTTTATTTCCCCTGTTAAATTTTCCATTAATTTCATTATATAACAGCAAAAATTTTTTTCAAGTTTTTTTAAAATTATTGGTAATTTTTTACATCAAATTAATAATTTTAAATTTTTCTAATAAAATTTATTTTTTATTTATACTTTTCATAATAACATTTAGTATTGCATCAACACCATTTTTCATTTCACTATTTGTCATATTTTTTATAAGTTCATCTTTTTTATTTCTTAATTGTGATAGCTTTTCTGGCAAATTGTGTTTTTCCTTCATTTCATCTTCATCTAAAATTAATGAATATCCTTCTTTTAAGAAAGAATTAGCATTTAAAATTTGATCCCCTCTACTGCTCTTTTTTGATAAAGGTATTAATAAAGTTGGTTTTCTTAGTGCTAATAATTCAAATATTACATTTGCACCGGCTCTTGATATTACAAAATCAGCATATTGAAGTAAATGTGGTAAATCTTCTTTTACATATTCAAATTGTTTATAACCATTTAATCCCTCTAATGATTTTTCTAAATTTCCCTTTCCACAAATGTGAATAACATTAAAATCTTTTAATATTTCATTAATATGATATCTAACTTCATCATTTATACTTTTAGCCCCTAAGCTTCCCCCTATAACTAAAATAACTTCTTTTTCATTATTAAAATTACAGATATCTTTTCCTCTAATTCTACTTCCCTTTAATATTTCTTCTCTTATTGGTGTACCTGTTAATTCACCTTTTCCATCTTTAATGTAATTTAAGCTTTCTCTAAATGTAACACATAATTTATCACAAAATGGAGATGATAACTTATTAGCAAGTCCAGGTGTTAAATCAGATTCATGTGATACTACAGGTATCTTTCTCATTGATGCAGCTATAACAACAGGAACTGCCACAAATCCACCTTTTGAAAAAATAACATCTGGTTTTTCTTTTGCTAATATTTTATTTGCTTGAGCTATACCTTTTATAACCTTAAATGGATCTGTAAAGTTCTTCATATCAAAGTATCTTCTTAATTTTCCTGATGAAATTGCAAAGTATGGTATTCCTGCATCTACGATTATTTCCTTTTCAATTCCTTCATAACTTCCAATATACTTTATATCAAATCCCTTTTCTTTTAGCTTTGGTACCAATGCTAAATTTGGAGTTACATGCCCTGCAGTTCCCCCACCAGTCATGATAATTTTGTAATTACTCATTAAAAACACCTCATTAATTATTTATGTATTTTATAACTTTAAACTTAACTGCTAAAAACATTTAACTTATATAAATCAATCACCAAAATAATACAAAAAATAAATTATATTTCCTTAATTAAAATTGTAACCAAATTATATATCTTAAATTCGCACTAACTAATTAAAATTTTAAATCTTTTACTTATCAATATATATTCTACCACTAACCCAGCATTTTTCCACCATTTCCTCTAATTAAATATAATACAAACCTTCTAATTGGATAAGCTATTAACATAAAGATATAAGGAGGTGAATTTAATTGGCACAATTAGTTCCAGATTCTAAAGAAAAATTAGCAAAATTCAAAAATCAAGTTTCTAGTGAAATGGGAGTTCCTTTTTCTGATTACAATGGAAACTTAACTTCAAAACAATGTGGAAGCGTTGGTGGAGAAATGGTTAAACGTATGGTTGAGCAATATGAAAAAGGAATGAAATAATATAAAAATAATAATAGGATACTTAATCATGAGCATCCTATTATTATTTAATTCTAACTCTATCCGAATCCTCATTTTCTCTCACCCTCCATAGTTAAATTATAAGATTATAATAATTCCCTGTAAATGAACCTTAAGTAAGTGGTTATTTTTTTACATCAAGAGGTTAAAATATATAACAATAAGGGAGACATTTCTGCCTCCCTTATTAAAATAAATTATTTTGCAATTCTATAATTACTTATAACAAGCTGTACTTTTTTATTTCCATTAAATTCATTAACTTCTGGGATACAAATTAAATCTAAATAAAGATTATTTTGTAATCCATTAAACACCTTATTATACTCACTTTCTCCAAGCTCATCTTTTATAGCATTTTCAAATCCTTCAATATCTCCAAAATATATTCCTTCAATATATAGTCTTCCATCACTTAATTTAAGCTTAAGTACATTTTTATTTTTCCCTAATACTTTAGCTTCAACTACCTTAAGCTTTTTCATCCCAAAAGAAGGCTTTGAATTTCCTTTTCCATATGGTTCTAATAATGATATTTCTTCTATTAATTCATAATTTATGTTATTAAGAGTTAATCCCATATCAATTGAAACCTTAGGAATAATATCTTCATTTGTTAATGTTGTAACTTCATTTAATTTTTTTCTAAATGTATTTATATTTTCAATAGGTATAGACATACCTGCTGCCATTGGGTGTCCACCAAAATTACCTAATAATTCTTTACACTTAAGCAACTCTTCAAACATATTATATTCTTCAATTGATCTTCCTGAACCCTTTGCCACTTCATGTGCCTTAGTTAAAATAATCGTTGGCAAATTATATCTTTCCCTAATTCTTCCTGCAATTATCCCTGCAATACTTTCATGAACATCCTCTAAATAAATAACAATAACCTTATCTTTTGTCATATCATTTTCTTCAATAATTCTAATTGCTTCTTCTAATCCTGCTTGAGTAAGCTCTTGTCTTTCTTTATTCAAATCATTTAACTTCTTAGCTAATTCACTTGCTAACCCTTCATCCTTTGTTAATAATAATTTTAATGCCCATTCAGCTTGCTCTAATCTTCCAGATGCATTTACACATGGCCCAATAATAAATCCAAGAGAATATACTGTTATTGCATTTCCTTCTAATCCAGTTTCTTTAAATAATGCCTTTAATCCAATATTGCTAGTATTATTAATTCTCTTAAGACCTTCTTTAACTATTATTCTATTTTCAGAAACTAAATCTACAACATCACAAACTGTTGCAATTGCAACATATTGAAGTAAATCATATAGTTCTTCCTTTGATATATTAAATTCCCTATAAAGACATTGTATAAATTTATATGCTACACCAGCCCCACAAATTTTATCAAATTCATATTTACAATTTTCTTGTTTAGGATTTATTACATAATCTGCTTCAGGTACAACATAAACTCTTTTATCATCTTCATCAACAAAGGGAACATCATGATGGTCTGTGATTATTACTTTTATTCCTAATTCTTTTGCTAATTTCACTTGTTCAATAGCAGCTATTCCATTATCACAAGTAATTATAATATCAATGTTATCTTCACTTGCTTTTCTAATTATACTTTCATTAATTCCATACCCTTCTTTTATTCTATCTGGAATATGGAAACTTACATTTCCCCCACAATTACTTATTGCTCTATAAAGAACATATGTACTTATAACACCATCTACATCATAGTCTCCAACTATAAGTATTTTTTTCCCACTTTTTATACTATTTTTCATTAATTCAACTGCACCAGTCATTCCAAGCATATTTCCTGGTTCATAAAGATCATTAATAGATGAATTTAAAAAGCTTTTTGCATTATCCAAATTATAAATTCCCCTATTAACAAGTAGCTTTGCCACTATATTGCTTATACCCATTGCTTGAGCAAACTTATCAGTATCAAATCTTACATTTCTAACCATCCACTTTTCCAAAAAAACACCCCCTTTTAGTAGTGACAAGTGACAAGTTTCAAGTAGCAAGTTAATGTTGAAATTCCTTAGGGAATTTCTTAATTCATTTTTCAAAATTCAACCTAGTTGAATTTTTTCCTTAACTTATCACTTGCCACTTGTCACTTACCACTTACCACTTGCCACTTACCACTTGTCACCTATTCCTAACTATTAAAAAGCATTCCTTTTTTAATCTCTTCTACCTTTTCTGGTTTTGTATGCTTTAATATTTCAAATGCAAATGGAACAGCAGCTGCTGGTCCTCTTCCTGTAATAATATTTCCATCTGAAACTACTAGTTCTTCTTTATAATTGCATCCCTTTAACTCATCTTCAAAGCCAGGATAACAAGTAACATTTTTACCATTTACAATTCCTAATTTACCAAAAGTAATCGGTCCTGCACAAATTGCAGCCACAATTTTATCTTCATTGTAAAATTGCTTTACAACTTCATTAACTTTTTCATCATCTCTTAAATTAACAGCTCCTGGCATTCCACCTGGTAATACTACTGCATCATAATCATATACTTCATCACTTAAAATTTTATCTGCTTTTATTGTAATATTGTGTGATGTTGTTACTTCTAATTCTTTAATGCTAAATGTATTACAAATAACACCTGCTCTTCTTAAAATATCAACAGTTGTTAATGCTTCAATAGTTTCAAAACCTTCTGCTAATAAAACTGCTACCTTTTTCATATAAAACACCCCTTTATTTTAGTTACAAGTGACAAGTTTCAAGTGGCAAGTTAATGTTGAAATTCCTTAAGGAATTCCTTAATTCTTTTTCAAAATTCAACCTAAATTGAATTTTCTCCTTAACTTGCCAATTGCTACTCTTATTTTAGTTTCAAGTGACAAGTTTCAAGTGGCAAGTTAATGTTGAAATTCCTTAAGGAATTTCTTAATTCATTTTTCAAAATTCAACCTAGTTGAATTTTTTCCTTAACTTATCACTTGTCACTTATCACTTGCCACTTATCACTTGTCACTGTCAACTCCTAACTAATTTATAGACTATTGAAATTCTGTTTCTGTTATTTCATCATCTAAGTTGATTACCATAACATTCGTTCCTCTTCCTGCTCTATTTTGTATTCTTATTTCTTCAATAAGAACATTTTTCTTTTCTTTATTTTTTGTAATTAATATAACTTGACTATTGTTATCTTTATCTATAGCTATTTCATCATTATCATTAGCTATTAATCCTATTACTTTTCCTGAAATAACTTCATCATCATCTTTTAAGCTTATTCCAGTAACACCAGATGCAACTCTTCCCATTGTATTTACATTATCACTTAGGAATCTTATTGCCATACCTTTTTTACTTATTATTACTATTTCAGCTTTTATATTATTATATATGCAAACAGAAATTACTTCATCATTTTCATATTTAAATTTATATGCCTGACACATTGAATAATTTCCATCATATTCTTTTAATGAAGTCTTTTTTATCATTCCCTTTTTAGTAAAGAAATACACCCTATTTCCTTCTTCAAAATTCTTTACTGAATGCACATCTATTACTTTTTCCTTTTTATTGTATCCTTCAATAATATTTTCTAATAAAATTTCTTCTTTTACAACATTGGAAATTAAAAATGATGGAATTTTATATACATTTCCTTCATTAGTAAATAGTAATAATGTACTTGCTGAATCTGTGTTTACTTTTAATCTATCACTTGATTTTGCCCTAGCAAATCCTTTTAAATTTCCTTTGGCAGTAACTCCAACACTAAATGACATAAATTCAAATTCACTCACATATTCAACTTCTGTTATTTCATCTTTTTCTATTAAATTAAATAATTGAGTTCCTAATATATTTCTTGGACTATCTTCAATTGCAGGAACTTCTAAACTAAACTTTAATCCCAATTTAGTTTTTACTTTTAAAAATTCTCTTTTATTATCATTTTCTAAAAGAGCTATATTTAATACAAATTCATTTTCTTTTAATTTAATTGCTTGAATTTTAGTATAGTTAGTTTGAAACTTATTTAAACTACTCTTCTTAATTATACCTCTATTAGTTATGAATTGAATGCTCTTATTACTATCTAAAACTCCAACTGAAATTGCTTCAATAATTTTTTCTTCATCTAAATTTAATGTTTTTATTAGTGAATCTATTCTTTCACCTTTTTCCTTCCATTTACCCTCTGGAATATTTATACCCTTAACTTGATACATATTACCCCTATCAGTAAATAAAAGAATATTTTCTGTAGTATTAGATTTAAATAAAAATTTAAGTTCATCCCCTTCTCTATAATCAATATCTTCTGCCTTTGCATTTGATCTTTGATAAGTTTTAAGAGGAATTCTTTTTATAAATCCATCTTTAGATAATGTAACCATAACATCTTCAACCACTATAAGTTCTTGTAAATCAATTTTAGCTTCACTATCATCTTCAACTAACATAGTTCTTCTAGGATTTCTATACTTATCTGTTATTTCTTTTAATTCTGTTTTTATAACTTCTAAAAGTGTTTTATCATGTGATAATATTTTTCTTAATTTCTTTATAGTTTTTTCAAGTTCTGTATATTCTTTTTGGAATACCTTTATTTCAAGTCCAGTTAATCTATAAAGCATAAGTTCTAATATTGCTTCTGCTTGAGTTTCTGTAAATCCAAACTTTTCAACTAAATTTACTCCTGCATCTTTCTTTGACTTAGATTCTCTAATAGTTTTTATGATTTCATCTAAAACATCAATTGCTTTAATAAATCCTTCAACTATATGGAATCTTTTTTCTGCCATTGCAAGTTCTCTTATACTTCTTTTTGTAACTACATCTCTTTGATGATTTACATAATGTTCTATTATTGTCTTTAATCCCATTGTTTGTGGCTTTCCATTTGCTAATGCAACCATGTTAAAGCTTATATTACATTGTAAATCAGTTTTCTTAAATAAATACTTTAATATTTTGTCTGCTGTTTCATAATCTGCTGCTTTTTTTAGCTCAACAACAGCTCTAATACCACTTCTATCTGATTCATCTCTAATATCTGTAATAGCTTCTAATGCCTTTTGATGCTTTTTATCACCAGTCATTTCAGATATAGTTTGAAGTATTTTTGATTTATTTCTTCTATAAGGGAATTCTGTTATTACAATTCCATATCTTCCATTTTCAAGTTTTTCAATTGCAGTTTTTGCTCTTAATGTAACTTTTCCTTCTCCTGTTTCATATGCTGATAACAATGACTTTTTACCTATCAGTACACCACCTGTTGGTAAATCAGGGGCCTTTATATATTCCATAAGTTCCTGTGTAGTTATTTTAGGATTATCTATATAAGCAAGAACACCATCAGTAACTTCTCCTAAATTATGAGGTGGTATATTAGTTGCAAGTCCAACAGCAATACCAAATGTTCCATTTACTAAAAGATTTGGATACCTTGCTGGTAGTACCTTAGGTTCCATTTCACTATCTGAGTAGTTAGGAACCATCTCAACTGTTTCCTTATCTATATCTCTAAGCATTTCCATTGCTATTGGTGATAATCTTGCTTCTGTATAACGCATTGCTGCTGCTCCATCACCATCCATTGATCCAAAGTTTCCATGTCCATCAAATAATGTTTCTCTTGTAGAAAAATTTTGTGCCATAAGTACCATTGCATCATAAACTGATGTATCACCATGTGGATGGAATTTACCTAATACATCTCCAACTATTCTTGCACTTTTATAATAAGGCCTATCTGGAAATGCCTTTAAAAGATACGCTCCATAAAGAATTCTTCTATGAACCGGCTTTAAACCATCTCTTACATCTGGAAGTGCTCTATCCTTAGCAACTTCAACAGCATATGGAAGATAATTATCTGGCATTGCCTCTTCAAGTGGTATTCTTAAAATATTATTATCTCTTGGTATGTTATGTACCTTTTTTGCCATAACTTATCTCCTTTCTTGATTTAAAACTCTGCGTATTTATACATATAATTCTTTCTTGGTTCAACAACATCACCCATAAGAAGTGAAACCATCTTTTCTGCTTTTGCTGCATCTTCTATTGTAACTTGGAATAAAGTTCTTGTTTCTGGATTTAATGTTGTGTCCCAAAGCTGATCTGGATTCATTTCTCCTAATCCTTTATATCTTTGAATTAATGCACCTCGACCTATTTCTTTTTTTACTTTTTCTAACTCTTCATCACTATAAGCATATTTTGATATTTCTTTACCTTTACTATTTTTATAAACTTTATATAAAGGTGGTTGTGCTAAATAAAGGTGACCATTTGCTATTAAAGGTCTCATATATCTATAAATATATGTCATCCATAATGTTCTAATATGAAATCCATCTACATCAGCATCACTCATAATGATTATCTTATCATATTTTAAATCTTCTTCTTTATAATTTTCTAAAGTTCCAGTTCCTATAGCAGTATTAAATATTTTAAGTTCTTCTGAGGCTAGTACATTTTCAAGCTTTTGTTTTTCAGTATTCATTATTTTACCCTTTGAAGGCATTATAGTTTGGAATCTTCTATCTCTGGCTTGCTTTGCCGAACCTCCTGCTGAATCTCCCTCAACTACAATAAATTCATTTACTGTATTATCTTTTAATGTACATACAGCTACCTTTCCTGCTAATGGTGCTGTTCCTTTACCTATTTTTTTCTTTTCAGCTTCATTTATCTTTTTTATCTTTTCTCTTCTTTGAGCTGCTGCAAGAGCATTATTAATAAGACTTGTTGCAACCTCTTTATTATCTTCTATCCACTCACAAAGCTTAGTATAGGCAAGATCATTCATCATTGTATAAGCTTCTGAACTTCCAAGCTTAGTTTTTGTTTGTCCTTCAAATACAGCATTTGTTATTTTTATTCTAACAATAGCTGTCATTCCTTCTCTTAAATCATCGCCTTCAAATTCTTTATCTTTTTCCTTAACAAGCCCTAATTTTTTTGCCCATTCTTTAAAAGCTCTTGTCATTCCAGTTTTAAATCCTGATTCATGAGTACCAGCTTCAGTTGTAGGAATATTGTTTACATAACTTGCAATATATTCTGTTGTAGAATCTGTAAATTGCATACAAACTTCTCCATACATACTTATATTGTTTATTGTTCTTTCACCTTCAAAAAGAATTGGTGTTTGATGAATAGGCGTTTTACTTTCATTTAAATAATCTATAAAATCAAGTAATCCTCTTTCTGAATAATATTCTTTTTTAATTTCTTCATCTTTTCTATTATCAATAAGTTCTAATCTTATTCCTCTATTTTGGAATGCTAACTCTTGTAATCTTTCATCAATAATATCAAATTTAAAATCTGTTGTTGAAAATATTTCACTATCTGGCTTAAAAGTAACCCTTGTACCTGTATCATTAGCCTTTCCTACAACTTCTAATGCTGTAACTGGTGTTCCTGGCATTTCCTTTTTTAATTCTTTATCATAAGCATATTCAAATCTTTGCTTATATATCTTTCCATTTTGATGAACTTCAACTTCTAGCCACTTAGATAAAGCATTAACAACAGCAGCACCAACTCCATGAAGTCCTCCAGAAGTTTTATAATTCTTATTATCAAACTTACCACCAGTATGTAGTTCAGTAAACACCATTTCTACTCCTGATTTCTTTTTTATAGGATGTATTCCTGTAGGAATTCCTCTACCATTATCTATAACAGTTACACTTTTATCTTTATTTATTATTATAGTTGCTTTATTTCCAAATCCATTTGATATTTCATCTATGGAGTTATCTAAAATTTCCCATATACAATGATGCAACCCCTTTGTTCCTGTTGAGCCAATATACATACCTGGCCTAATCCTAACAGGTTCTAACTTTTCTAATGACGTCAAATCTGTTACATCATATTTACTATTAACTTCATTACTCATATAAACCTCCAAAATTATAACCTATTAACATTTAAGTAATAATTTAGATATAATTATATAATTTTATAATATCAAAATCAAACTAATGTTCTTTATTAATCTTTATAATTTTATCATATTTTTTGTTTTACACAATTTTTTCTTCACTAACTATTATCTATTTATTTAATTAAAGTTCATAAAATATAACTTAATTATTACAAAGTAGTATTAATTAGCTTATTTATATATTATCCTTAATATTTAAAATTACAAAGTATTTTACTTGCACTACTGCATTATATTTCAAAAATTCCTAGAGTACAAATATTATAAATAAATATTCAAAAAAAAATCAAATTTTCTTATAAACAAATATAATATAAGAAAATTTGATTTTTTATTATAATTTATACAATTCCTTGTGCCATCATAGCATCAGCAACCTTTTTAAATCCTGCTATATTTGCTCCCATTAAAATATTACCCTCATGACCATATTCTTTTGCAGCCTCTGCTGAATTTTTATAAATATTAATCATAATATTTTTTAATTTACTATCTACTTCATCAAATGTCCAAGATAATCTCATACTATTTTGAGACATTTCTAAAGCTGAGCAAGCTACTCCTCCTGCATTTGCAGCTTTTGCTGGTCCAAATAATATTCCACTATTTTGGAACACTTCAATAGCTTCTAATGTAGATGGCATGTTAGCACCTTCAGCAACAACCTTAGTTCCATTTTCAACTAATATCTTAGCTGATTCTGCATCTATTTCTCCTTGTGTTGCACAAGGTAATGCTACATCACATTTTATTGTCCAAATATTTTTGCATCCTTCAAAATATTTTGCTGTAGGAACATATTCTAAATATTCCTTTATTCTTCCTCTTTTAACTTCTTTTATTTCTTTAACAACATCAACATTGATTCCATTTTCATCATAAACATAACCATTTGAATCACTTAATGCAACTACCTTTGCCCCTAATTGTGTTGCTTTTTGTGTTGCATATATTGCAACATTTCCTGATCCTGAAACTACAACAGTTTTACCTTCTAAAGAAAGACCATTATCTTTCATCATTTCATCAGTAAAGTAAACTAATCCATATCCAGTTGCTTCTGTTCTTGCTAAGCTTCCACCATAAGATAGTCCCTTTCCAGTTAAAACTCCTTGGTCATTAGCATTTCTAATCTTCTTATAATATCCATATAAATAACCAATTTCTCTTCCACCAACACCAATATCTCCTGCTGGTACATCTGTATCTAATCCAATATGTTTACATAATTCAGCCATAAAGCTTTGGCAAAATCTCATAACTTCTCTATCTGATTTTCCTTTAGGATCAAAATCTGATCCACCTTTTCCGCCACCAATTGGTAACCCAGTTAATGAATTTTTAAATATTTGCTCAAAACCTAAAAATTTAATTATACTTGCATTAACACTCTTATGGAATCTTAATCCACCTTTATAAGGTCCTATAGCACTATTAAATTGAATTCTGTAACCTCTATTAACTTGTACATTTCCTGCATCATCAATCCATGGAACCCTAAACATTATTTGTCTTTCTGGCTCCACAATTCTTTCTAATAACCCCTCTTTAATATATTCTGGATGCTTATCAAATACTGGTATTAAAGAAAGTACAACTTCCTTTACTGCATCCAAAAATTCCTTTTCATTGCTATTTCTATTTTCTACTTGTTCTAGTACACTTAAAACATATTCTTTTCCTGTCATAAGTTTACCCCCTTAAAAATTTATTACCACTTATAATACTACACTATTTTTATTACTTTTCCCATATAAATATAATCATTTTTTATATTTTTTAACTTTGATTATATTTTATCTCACTAAAAAAACAGAATGACTTGGCAAAATTAATGAAGTATAATTTTAAAAATAAAAAAGGCTTTGCATAAACCACAAAACCTATTCATCACTTAATAATTTATTATTTTCTATAAGTTCATTTATTAATAAAAATATATTTTTGCTTGAATCATTTTTGTCAAAAGATTTACATGCAGCTTTCATGCCTTCAAGCTTATCTTCATCATTTAATAATTCAATTATAGACTGCCTACAACTTTGCCCATCCTTTATTCTTACTGCCATATTATGTTTTAATAAAAACTCAGCATTTTCTTCTTCCTGTCCTGGAATAGCATCAAAAACGGCCATTGGAATATTACATGCTAATGCTTCTGTAACTGTTAATCCACCTGGCTTTGTAATTATTATATCAGAAGCTTGCATATACTTATTAATTTCATCTGTAAAGTATATTAATTTAGTTTTCTTAGGACTATCTTCTACAATTTTTTCAAAATTATTATATAGCTTTTGATTTTTCCCAGTGACTAATATAATTTGAAAATCTAAATCAATATCAATTATATTTTCATATACATCAAATACATTATTAACACCAAAACTTCCTGCCATCATTAATATAGTTGGTAAGTTTTTATCAAATCCTAATTCTTCAATAACTAATTGCTTTTCTTCTTCTTTAAAGAAAACTTCATCAATAGGTATTCCATATGAATAAATATTTTTAAGATTTACTCCTTCATTAACCATCTTTCCTACCATATCATCATTTGAAACAATATAAGCATCAATGTCTTTACTTATCCAAGCCTTATGTGGAGCATAATCTGTCATTATACAAATTAAAGGTATATTTATTTCACCCTTAACTTTCAATCTTGATACCATTTCTGTAGGAAATGGATGTGTTGTTATTATAACATCTGGCTTAAAATCTTCTATTAATGGCATTAACTTATTTGCAAATATATTATTTAATCTTGCTACAAAATTAGCTAATTTATGTTCTTTATTTGTTAAATCGTATAATTTCCCATATAACTTTGGAGTTTTAGTTGCTAAATATAAATATCCTGAAGTTATTGTCTTATTCAAAATGGGACTTATATACAATAAACTATCAACAATTTCTACATTTATGTTCTCGCCTTGCTGAATCATGTAGTTTTCTATGGCTTTAGAGGCTCTCATATGCCCTCCTCCTGTAGATGCCGATAAAATAAGAATATTCATTATTAAGGTCCCCCTAACAATTAAATTTATATAATTAATTAAGTATTATATCACAAAATTTAAATAATAACATTATTGATATTACAAACCATAAAATACCTAAACTCACCATCAGAGTTATAACAATATAGCTTTATTTAATATATTTAAATTGACATTTTTGCTTATATACTTCATTACCCTTTTATGTACATTTTTAAAATATTTAAATATCACTTTAATATAATATGGATTTTATTTTTTCTTAGTTAATATTTTCTATAACTTTATTATATATCATCTCATTAATAAAAAATTAATTTTTTATTAACAATTACTTATAATTTTCCTTAATTTCTTCTTAATACAAACAAAAAAGAGGAAAATAGTAAAATAAATCTCTATTTTCCTCTTTGTTAACTTCTTTATTTTTGCATTTCTTCAATTATTTTTTTTATATATCTAAATTTCTTTCCTTTACTATATAAAAAAATTGGAATACTTGAAACTATTCCTATAATACTTCCACAAATAATATCCCACATAGTATCATGTAAACTATTATTTTGTGATAAAAATCCAAATAACTGATCTGTTGAAAATTCCCATATTTCCCATACAGCAGCTGCTGCTATTGCAAATATAATTGAAAATAATGCTGGAGCATAACTTTTACATATATCCATTCCTTTTCCATTAGTTATATGTAAAAATATTATAAATCCAATAGTTGAAGCTACAACTCCAGATAACAAATGTAAAATCTTATCATACATTGGTATTATTTCATAAAACTCAAAAATACTTCCTAAATACATAGAACCTACAATAAATATAAAAAGCAAATAAAAACTTACTCTAGATTTTTTCAAAAAAGTCCTTTTATAAACAAAATACATAAGCCATAATGTAACTGCCATTAATACAACTCTAAAAAGTTTATCTCCATTAAAAAATATAAAATCACATATTGCCGTAATAATAAGTGCTACCATTGTAAATAAATTTATAATAAGAGCTTTGTCTTTACTCATTTTCATTTAAGTACTCCTCTATTTAATATATTTTTTTACTTTTTAATATAAGAGCACTAATTGCTCCAAATACTAATCCTCCCATATGTGCTGAATTGTCTATATTACTTAATATTATACCAATTATTATATTTACAATAACAACTTGAGCTAAATTTATTATATATTCTTTTCCTATTTTATTTTTATTTCTAATTCCAAAAATAATCATTGCTCCAAACAATCCAAATATTGCTCCTGAAGCTCCAACACTTATTGAAGCAGGATTAAACATATAACTAAATATACTAGATCCTATAGCAGAAATTAAATATATAATAATATATTTAACCTTTCCAAAAGCATATTCTACTTCTGCTCCAATAATTTTTAATGCATACATATTAAATGTTATATGAAGCAATCCCCCATGTAAAAATGCACATGTTAAAAGTCTCCATACTTGTCCCCTATCAATTAATACATTTAATTTAGCTCCAAATGATAAAAGTGTTAAAGAATTTATATCTAATAAATTCTTTGATACAAGTGCAGTTATTAAATACATTAATACATTAATTCCTATTAATATATTTGTAATTAAACTATCTTTGTATTTAGTTTTTTTATTATTTTTAGTAAGACTATCAATAATATAAACAAGTGGTTTACAGCTATTATCGCTGTAAACTACTTGTTTTTTGTCTTTTGAATAAATTATTTTATTAAAACCTTTGTTAATAAATGATTCTGCTTCCTTTGTTGCATATATTACAACATTAAGTGATATTTTTTTAAAATAATTTTTTTCTAAAAACACCTTTGCTTCTTCATACTCAAAATCACAATCATTATATTTGCATACTATTACTGCATAAACAAAATCATTATTTTCAAGTATTGCCATCCACTTACTAGAATTTAAGTATTCACTATAATAATCTTTAATATAAAATCCAGAATTTTGGGTTAAATTCTCAAATAATCCCTTTTCTAATTTATTCATATTTATATTTCTTTCTCTAACATATCTAGCAATTCATTAAATCTATTTATTGTAGCTTCTAAAGGCTTAGATGTAGTCATATCTACTCCTGCCTTCTTTAAAATTTCTATTGGATAATCACTTCCTCCACTCTTTAAGAATCCAACATACTTTTCAACTGCATCTTTTTCACCATTTAAAATACTATTTGCAAATGCTGATGCAGCTGCATAACCAGTTGCATATTGATATACATAAAAATCACTATAAAAATGTGGAATTCTTGACCATTCAACATCAATATCTGAATCTACAACCATATCTGGTCCAAAATATTTAACATTTAACTCATGCCATTTTGCATTATAATCTTGTGCTGTTAGTGGAAGTCCCTTTTCAAAACTTTCATGCGTATATAATTCAAATTCAGCAAACATTAATTGTCTAAATACTGTAGTTCTTATTTGTTCTAATTCTTGATTTATTAAATAAAGCTTTTTCTTTTTATCAGTTTCTTTATTTATTAAATGATGAATTAATAATGCTTCATTTGTTGTTGATGCAACTTCTGCGCAAAATAAAGTATATCCTGCATAATAATAACTTTGTTCTTTTCTTGAATAATAAGAATGTATTGAATGACCCATTTCATGCACTAATGTTGATACATCATTAAGCTCATAATTATAGTTTAATAAAACATATGGCTTAGTATCATATCCTCCCCATGAATACGCTCCTCCACGCTTTCCTTTGTTTATATACTTATCTATCCATCCACCATCTATTCCACCTTGGAATATATCTAAATATTCTTTTCCTAATGGATTTAAACCTTCTACAGCCATTTCAACTGCTTTGTCAAATTCTACATGTTCCTTTGGAACTTCTATAACTGGAACATATAAATCATACATATGCATTTCTTCTAATCCTAAAAGTTTCTTTTTCAATTTAACATATCTATGAAGTGATGATAAATTATCATTTATGGTTTTAACTGCATTAGTATAAACTTCTGTTGGAATATCATTAGGCTTTAATGATGCTTCTAATGCACTATTATAATTTCTTATTTTTGCTCCAAAATTAAATACTTTTATTGAACTTGATAATGTTGTTGCTAATGTATTTTCAAATGATTTATATTCACCAAATAATCTTTCAAATGCTGCTTTTCTAACATTTCTATCTTTTGATTTTATAAATGAAGAATAATTTCCTTCTGTTAATTCAACTTCTTCTCCATCTTCATCCTTAATATTTCCAAACTTCATATCTGCATTTGTCATAATATTATGAATAGATGATGGAGCATCTAAACAATCTGATGCTGCAGCTAATAATTCTTCTTCCTTTTTATCTAATACATGTGGCTTTTCTTTTAATATATTTTCTATCAAGAATTTATAAGGCTCTAATCCCTTATTTTCATTCATTAGCTTTTCAATAGTTCCATCAGGAAGTGCTAATATTTCTGGTACAACATATGCTGTATATGTTGCATATTCAGCCATATATGCATCTATCTTATTCATCATTGCTTGATATGTTGTATTACTAGTATCTTCATCACTTCTTAAATGTGCATATACATATATTTTTTCAGCTTTTCTTGAAATTTTTTCATTTACCTCAAAATATTCTTCTAATACTTTTGCATCTCCTAATTTTCCTTCAAAATTCTTTAATTTAGGAGCTTCTTCTTGTAATTCCTTATATTCCCTTTCCCATTCTTCATCACAAGAATAAATTTCATTTACAGCCCATTTATCCTTATCTTGAATTTCCCCTCTTTTCTTCAAAACCTTACTTTCCATATTAATTTACAACCTATCTTTATAGGCTTCTCCTTTCTATTTATATTCTTCTTCTTTACCTTCAATATCCTTAAAGGCCTTTTCCATTGCTTCTTCTATTAATTCTATACAAAGTGATAATTTCTCACTTATATATTCATGCTTATCTTCATATTTAAAACTTACTAAATATGTAGGATTATATTCATCCTCAACTTCTTCTATTTTAAATCCTTCTTCTTCAAATAACTCCAAGTTAAACATATCATATATTGCTGAATATTCCCATTCTTGAACATCTTTATTTGTATCGAACTTTATATAAACTGTATCTCCTTGAACATAAAAACCTTTTATATATTCCGCGCCTTCTGATACATTAAAGCTTCCTAATTCCTTAGTTACAAATCCTGTTTCATTATCCTTTTCCATTAATATTAAACTTGAATAATCCATTATTAATAATCTCCTTCTTTATCTTAATTGTAAAATTTATTTATTTTATATTAATTATAAGTTTGCTGTGCTAAATATACAATATTTTCTTTACTTATTTACATATTATGGTAATATATAAATATATATTAAAACTATTTTTATGGAGGTTATTTTTATGAATACTACACATACATTAAAAAATAAAAATGTAATTAAATTAAACAATAGAAAAAATCGTATTCATCAAAGAAATAAAAAAATACTTATAACTTGTATTTTATTATTAACATTAATTATTATAGGAACCTCCTTAAAAAATATGTATGTATCTTTTAGATGTTCTAATTTTATTTATTCTTTGGATTATTATTTTACTCATTGGAAAGATAAAGACCTTAGACTTATAGAAGTAGAATCTTTTTCAGTTATATCTAAAAAAAATAATACTGTTGAAATAGAAGCATATGGTTTTACTTATGAAAAACCATATGAAAAAACTTATTTAATTGGAACCTTTACTCAAAATTCTAAAGGACGTTGGCAAATGAAATCAGTTAAACAGAAGAGTTAGTTTTAAGTGACAAGTTTTAAGTGACAAGTTGCAAGTTTTAGGTAGAAATTCCCTAAGGAATTTCTTAAATTTATATTTTTTTAAAATTCAGCTCAAGCTGAATTTTTTTCCTTAACTTGACACTTACCACTTGTCACTTGTCACTTACTTTAAAAGTTTGTAGTTTAGGTTGAAACTCCCTATGGAATTTCTTAAATTTATATTTTTAAAATTCAGCCCAAGCTGATTTTTTCCTTAACCTGCCACTTGTCACTTGTCACTTATCACTTACTTTAAGGTTATTTTTCTAATAAATTATCAAACTCCCTACTTACGTTCCAAGTATGATAATTGTTTCCTTCTTTTATGTGATTTTCTATAAAATTTTGTAAATCTACTTCTTCTTCAGTAAATTCATCTAATTCTAATTTTACAGTATCATCTTCTGTAAATTCAATATTAGTAATTTCTCCTTGCTCTATATCTTCACTACCATAGCGAAAAACTACTCCTAACTCTATTAACGTATCAAATTTTTCTTTTAATTCTTCAACTTTATCTTTTGTCATAAATTTGCTCCTTATACTATCACTTTTAATAATGTTATAGTGAAATTCGTTCCTTTTCCAATCTCACTTTCTACTGCTATACTACCACCATGTGCTTCTATTATCTTTTTACTAAGTGATAATCCAATTCCTATACTTTTAGGATTTATTGAATTTTTCCCTTTATAAAACCTTTTAAATATATTTTTAATATCTGATTTTTCAATTCCTTCTCCATTATCACTTATTGTTATACTAATAGACATTGGTGTTTCTTCAAGCATAATTTTAATTTTACCATTTATATCAGTATGTTCTATAGCATTTTTTATTATATTGCTTAAACTTTCAGCAATCCATTTTTTATCATGAAAATAATATCCTTCATTATTAAGTATTAATTCTATGCTTTGATTTTTATCATTGGCACTTACCTTTAACGGTTCTATAGCATATTTTATACTGTCACTAAGTGGTATCATTTCTTTATTATAACTTACTGCATTACTTTCTATTCTTGCATATTTAAGTAAAGTTGTTATAAGCCAATCCATTCTATCTAACTGTTCAGAAGTCATTTCTATAAATTTACTTTTTGTTTTACTATCCATATTTTCATGATTTTTTAATATATCATTATAAGCTATTAAAGCTGAAAGTGGTGTTTTTAACTGATGTGATATATCATTTATTATATCTTTTAAATTTATTTTTTCATTCTTTAGATCATTTAATGCATTTTCCAGTCTTTCTCCCATATGAGTAAATTTATTATAAAATACATAAAAGTCTCCCTCTTCAAACTTAAACTTACTAAAATTAAAATTTCCTTCAACCATTTCATCAGCTCTTTCACCTAACATTTTTATATTATTGAATATTGGTGAAATAATTTTAAAAATCAATATATTTATTACTATAAAAAATACTCCCCATAATAATATTATAGTTAAATTAAAATTACTATAACTATCTTTAATAATAGGATTTTTTATTGAACTTAAATTTTCAGTATAATAATATTTATCTAAAATATTATTTCCAGACTGCTGACACTTTGTCAACAGTCTGAGGAGCAGAAATTTATTCTGCTCCTATAAACTAAAAACTATCTATTATATTATGACTCACTAACTTTACTTTATAAACTAAATTACTCAACATGCCTTATAGTTTCTACTAAGTTCATCTTTTTAAGCTTATTTAATGGTATCAATGAAGCTATAAGAACTACAAATAAATTAATTAAAAATCCTATTACAAATGGTTGCCAATATATTTTATTTGAAATTGTGAATCCATAAGATACAACTCTAACCCTTAATAAAACTTATAGGTGAAACTTTTCCAGCTTTTTTTGCTGGTCCATATGTTGCCATAAATATTGTTGTCATTCCTAAAATCAAGGGAAATAAAATTACACTTAAATTAAATCTTATAATTAATTGACCTGTTCCAAGAAGGTTTGTAATTTTAATATTCATTATCTTAACAGTTGTCCAAACACCTAAAAATCCAAATACTATTCCAAAAGGTATTGATAATAAGCACATTGCTAAACCTTCTTTAATAACAATATTGCTTACCTGTTTTGGGGTTGCCCCTATACTTCTAAGTATTGCAAGCTATGTCATTCTTTCGGTTACAGATATATTTATTGCATTATAAATTAAGTTGAATAAGTTTCATCTTGTTCTGTTATATAAATACTATTTTCATCTTTATCTTCTAATACATATTTTCCTAAACCTACATTAGAAAATACTCCTACATTTTTTAAATCAACATCATTTCTCAATATATTTACTACATCTTTATCAACATTACTAAATCCAAATTCATAATCTCCATTATTATCTATTGCTCTATTATACATATATTCATTAAAACTTAATCCTAAAAATCCAACTCCACTAATAAGAGATAATGAAATTATAATTCCTATAATAGTCAGCAAAGTTCTCTTCTTATTTTTCTTTAAATATTTTAAAGTAATATCACTATAACTTTTCATTATTTAATCACCTCATCACTTGTGATTTCTCCATCTTCAATAGTAATAACTCTATCTGCAGATTTTGCTATATTAATATCATGAGTGATTAAAATTAATGTTTGATTATATTTTTTTGCACAATATTTTAATAACTCTAATACTTCCTTTGAATTTTTTGAATCAAGATTTCCAGTTGGTTCATCTGCTAAAATAATTGATGGTTTATTGGCTAAGGCCCTTCCTATAGAAACTCTTTGCTGTTGTCCTCCTGATAACTGCGATGGATAATTATTTTTTCTTTCTTCTAATCCTAATATCCTTAAAAGTTCATTCATATATTTCTTATCTATTTTTTCATTATCTAAAAGTACTGGCATTTCAATATTTTCTTGTGCTGTTAAAACTGGTATTAAATTAAAAAATTGAAATATAAATCCTAACTTTCTTCTTCTTAAAATTGATAACTCTTTTTCCTTTAACTTATAAATATTTTTTCCATCTATTATAACTTCTCCTGAACTTGAAATATCTCCCCCTCCAATTAAATGTAATAATGTACTTTTTCCAGAACCAGATTGTCCAACTATTGCTACAAATTCACCTTGTTCTATATTTAAGTTTATATTTTTTAAAGCTTTAACTTCCGCTTCTCCACTACCATATATTTTATTTAAATTTTTTACTTCTATTAATGTCATTTTAAAATTCCCACTTCTTTCATCTTTATTATAATCCTAGTATAAATTTTAATTATTACATTAATATAAATTTAATTATTACAATTTAGTAATAATTAAATTTATATTAAATGCTCTATTTTAAATAAGGATTGATGCCATAAACTATTGAAAATACTATATTAAAGCTTTGCCCTATTTTAAAATAGATAAATCTTAAATTATATATTCAAAATCTAATATCATCCCTATGCTAAAACAGAGCCATATAAAAAATAAAGCAAACATTAAGCTTGCTTTATTTTTTATAATATCTTTTTAATTTTAATTAATTAGTATATAATTATTTTCTTGGATTTTCAAATGAAGGTGCAGTTGGATTTGGTGGTTCATGTGAAGGCCCAGGTGTTGATAAATCAAAGTATAACTTAGAATCTTCTGTAACTCCAAAGTCCTTATTAGAACCACTTTTTTGAACTTTATTTAAAGCTTCTCTAAATAATGCATTATGTGCTTCTTCTCTGTTAAGTAAGAAATCTATTGTTGCTTTAACTTCCTTATCATCTATTTGCCTATACAGATATTCATAAACAACTTTAGCCCTTTGTTCTGATGCAATATTAGATAATAAGTCAGCAACTAAATCTCCCGTAACAGTTACATAATCAGCTGTCCAAGGTGCTCCTGATGAATTTATTAAAACAGGTGATAACCCACATTGTACATGGGTTTGAATTTCACCATTAAATACATCATTATTATTAACATCATGCCCATTTAATAAATTAATAGTTTGCGCAACCATTTCCATATGACTTAACTCTTCTGCTCCAATATCTAAAAATAAATCTTTTATTTCAGGATCTTTTATTCTAAAACTTTGAGAAATATATTGCATTGCTGCCTTAAGCTCTCCATTTCCACCTCCTAGTTGCTCTTGCATTAATACTGCATATTGAGGATTAGGTTTTTCAACCTTTACTTCATGTAATAACCGCTTTTTATGTTCAAACATTTTATCATTCCTCCAAATAATAAATTTATATAATTTATTATTTAAAAACTTAATATATATTATTCATTTCTATTTTTATTTTTTTAAAATTATTGTATATCTTTGATTTTGATATCTAAGTGATGCACTTAGTTCACCATCTGGTCCACCATATTGAGACATTAAATTTTCTTTATTATTTAAACCTTTCACCTCATACCTTATTCTCAATTACATAATATGTAGTTATTATACATAAGTTATAAATTACACAAAAAAATACAAGTAAAATCAAATTTAACTTGTATTTTATCTTTCATATAATTATTTTTTGAAATTTAATAATATAGACATATTTATATAATAATTATTTTATTATATATTCAACTTTTCCCGATACTACATTTATCAAATCATTAGGATTTATTTTTATTTGATATCCAATTTTTCCAGCACTAACAATAATAAAATCTAATCCCTTACAACTTTCATGTATAAAAGTTTTATATTCTTTCTTTTGACCTATTGGTGAACACCCACCACGAATATATCCAGTATACTTCATAATATCATTAACATTAATCATTTCTATTTTTTTCTCACCAGTTAATAACGCAACTTTTTTTAAATTTAATTCTTTTGCTACTGGAATAACAAAAACATATATTTCTCTGCTCAAACCTTGTACTACTAAAGTCTTAAATACATTATCCTCACATATACCAATTTTATGTGCTACCGATACCCCATCAATTTTTCCATCTTTACTTTCATAACTAATAATTTCATAATTTATTTTCTTTAAATCTAATATTCTCATTGCATTTGTTTTTACAATCTTTTCTTTAGACATATTTATCACACTCCTATCCCAAATTATAATATTATTTCATATAAATTTATACAAATCATTTTTATTTATATATCTACTATTTATAATTATCAAAATAAATATTATTATAAAATAAATAACTAAAATTTTAATAATAAGAAAGGATGATTAAAATATGAAATATGAAATATTATTATTTGATATTGACAATACACTTCTTGACTTTGATTGTAATGAATTTGAATCATTTAAAAACACTATGTTAGACAAAGGTATAGAGTATACTTTAGAATTATATAATAATTATAAAGAAATTAATCATGAAATGTGGAAAGCTGTTGAACGTGAAGAACTTACAATTAATGATGTAATAAATACAAGATTTTCAAGGCTTATGAATTTATACAACAAAACTGTTGATGGACAAGATTTTGAAAAAACCTATCGCTCATATTTAAATAAAGGAATACAAAAGATGCCATATGTTGATGAAACACTTGCAGAACTTAATAAAAAATATAAACTATATATTATAACTAATGGAGTAGCTAAAACACAAACTCATAGAATGAAAAACTCTGGATTAGACAAATATTTTGAAAAAAGCTTTATATCAGAAGAAATAGGATCAAACAAACCTTCTAAATTATTTTTTAACTTTGTAAAAACAAATATAGATAACTTTGATTCTTCTAAAGCACTTGTTATAGGAGATTCTCTCACATCTGATATAAAGGGTGGAAATGATGCAAAAATTGATACATGTTGGATATGTAAAGAAGGCACTATAAATAATAGTGATATAAAACCAAAATATATAATACACTCACTTAAAGATTTATTTAATATATTAGAAATTTAATAAAGTTTTACATAGTATAAATACTTTATAATTAAAACAAAGGGGATGTCCCATTAAGAATAAATACTACAATCATATTGTGTATAAAATTTTTAGTGCGACAGCCCCTATTTCATTTAATCTAAAAACTATATTTTCAACAAAATTTACGCTGATATAACTTTATCTTCTTTTGAAATACTATTACCTTTTTTCTTATTAATAATATAATCAACAAGTATAGCTATAGCTCCATCACCTGTAACATTAGTTGCAGTACCAAAACTATCTTGTGCTGCATGTAATGCAATCATAATTGGTTTTTCTATTGCCCCAAATCCAAGCATTGATTCTAAAAGTCCAAGTGCAGCCATTACACCACCTCCTGGAACTCCTGGAGCCGCTACCATTGTTACACCTAACATAAATATAAATGGCATTATCATCCCAAATGTAGGAGTTTGTCCATTCATATACATAACTGCCATAGAAGTAAGAACTAAAGTAATAGTATCTCCTGCTAAATGTATTGTTGCACCTAAAGGTACAACAAAATCTAAAACTTCTTCATTAACATCATTTTTTTTAACACATTGTAATGTTACTGGTATTGTAGCAGCTGAAGATTGTGTTCCAACCGCAGTCATATATGCTGGTACCATATTTTTTATTAATTTAAATGGATTTTGTTTTTTAATTGCTCCTGCAATACAGTATTGAATACATATATAAGTTAATTGTAATGCAAATAGTAAAACATATACTATTCCAAAAGATTTTAATGTATTAAAAATTTCTCCACTATAACTTAATTTTGCAAAAACACATCCAATATATATAGGTACTAATGGAATTAAAACATTAGTTACTATCATTAAAACTATTTGATTAAATTCTTCAGCAACCTTTAGCATAGCACTATTTTTTATTTTAGATAAACCTATTCCTAAAACAAAAGCTAATACTAATGCAGACATAACACCCATTATTGCTGGAATTTCAATATTAAAATAAGGTTCTACTGTTTGTCCACCTTCACTTAATGCTACATTTCCACTTATTAATTTAGGAAGAAGTCCTGAACCAATTAAATATGCTAAAAGTCCTGCTAGTAATGTAGATATATAAGCAATTATTGTAGTTATTATAAGTCCCTTTCCTGATTTACTTCCTAATGATGCTATACCAGGAACTATAAATCCAATTATTATTAATGGAATTACAAAAGATAAAAAATTACTAAATAATCCACTAAAGGTTGCTAATATTTTAATTGGAAATTGAATATTATTTACCCCACATATTAATCCAATTCCTATTCCTAATATTAAAAATAAAAATATTTTTGTAATTAAAGCTAACTTTTTCATAATTTTCTCCCTTTATTTGTCCTCTAATAAAATACAAACGTCTTTATCTCGTAATCAATATAACTTATAATTTACATATTGTCAAATTATTTTAGAGGAGAAAATTATGTAATTTTATCAAGTTATTGTTTAATATGGGTTTTAATTTTAAAAAAATATCATTTTAATTGCAAAAATAATTAATGTTACTCCACCAAAAAAATCAGCATACTTAGAAATAAATTCTACCTTTCTTATATATCTACATAAAAAAAATGCAAAAGTACATAATATTAAAGTTATAAATCCAACAATTGAACATTCAAAAATTATTCGTATTATACTGCTGATATAACCAAATCCTGTAAAACCAATTACAAATGCATCTATACTTACTGAAACTCCTAATATTAACGCTACTCCTTTTTTTAATAACATTCTTTCGTCATTTTCCTTATTTTCAAATCCATCACTTATCATTAATATTCCTACAATAGCTATAGCAATTCCTCCAATAACATTTGGTATTGCTGTAATATATGTTTCAAATAAATTTCCACTTATTTTCCCTAAAAAAAAGAATAAAAATTGAAAAAAAGCAAACGATATAATAAATTCTATTTTATTCTTTTTATTTATAGCTGAATTTACGCCTATACTTATACTTACACCTACAGCATCCATAGCTAATGCAACACCAACTATAATTATATCTTTAAGATTCATTTTCCCCTCCTGCTTCAAGTATTTATATAATTTTATTAAGTGTGCTTTAAAGCTATGCTACATATTGTAAAATTTATTTTTTTATCTTTCATTTTGTTGGCTTTTGTTGTATAGTATATATTGTATTTATTAACGAACGAAATAGTATATCATATTAACCCTTAAGAATAAGGATTTAATGTACATTTATTATTAATACGTAACTTAATTAAATTTAACTTAAAGGAGATTATTTTAATGAGTAATTGCATTATAGCACAATCAGGCGGCCCTACATCTGTAATTAATTCTAGTGTTGTTGGATTATTAGAAGCAAATAAAACTTTAGGAAGTTTTAATAAAGTTTTTGCTGGTTTAAATGGAATTGAAGGTATATTAAATGGTAATATAATTGAACTTTCTTCAATTTCACAAGAAGAAATAAATAACTTTAAATATACTCCATCATCTGGCTTAGGATCTTGCAGATACAAAATGAAAAAACTTGAAGAATCAACTGAAGAATATGATAAGTTATTAGAAATATTAAAAGCTAATGATATTAAAGCCTTCTTTTATGTTGGTGGAAATGATTCAATGGATACTACTGCAAAGTTAAGTGCTTATGCAAAAAAAACTGGAATAGATGTTAAATTTATAGGAATACCAAAAACTATAGATAATGATTTAATGTATACTGATCATACACCGGGTTTTGGAAGTGCAGCAAAATTTATTGCTACTTCTGTATTAGAAACTTATTTAGATTCATCTGTTTACATAAACAATGGAATCTTTATATTAGAAACCATGGGACGTGATACTGGTTGGTTAGCTTCTGCTGCTGCATTAGCTAAATTAAATGGTAAACAAGTTGCTGATTTTATTTACTTACCTGAAACAGCATTTGATATTGATAAATTTTTAGTAGATGTTAAAAATAAATTTGAAGAACAAAACCAAGTTTATATAGTTGTTTCTGAAGGAATAAGAAATGCTGAAGGTAAATTTATTGCTGAAGCTCATGCACAAGCTCACGATAAATTTGGACATGCGCAATTAGGTGGTGTAGGTAACTTCCTAAAGAACCTAATAATTTCTTCTGGAATCACTAGTAGAGTAAAATCTTTAGAACTTGGCGTATTACAAAGATGTGCAATGCACTGTGCTTCTAACATTGATATAGAAGAAGCATATGAAGTTGGATATGAAGCATTAAAGCAAGCTTCTCTTGGCAAATGTGGTTACATGATTGGTATTAAACGTGAAAGTAACTCTCCATATAAATCATCATATTTCTTAATAGAAGCAGATAAAGTTGCAAATAATGTTAAATACTTCCCAACAGAATGGATAAATAAAGAAGGAAACAATATAAAACCTGAAGCTCTTGAATACTTAACTCCTTTAATTTCTTCAGTTCCTTCAGTTATTTCATCAGTTGCAATGCCTTCATTTAAGGTGTTTAATAAACAATTTAATTAGTGGCAAATTTCAAGTGACAAGTTTCAAGTTAAGGTAAAAATTCAGCATTAGCTGAATTTAAAAAAATACATTCTTAGAAATTCCTTAACTTGCCACTTGTCACTTGCCACTCTTAACTATCTTGCGTATCTTCTACATAAAAGCTCAACTGTTTCTAAAAATATATTTGCTTCTTTTTTACTATTATATATTCCTAAGCTTACTCTAACTAATCCAGGTATTCCATTTTTATTTATATATTCTTGAAGTTGATTATTAGGTATTCCTAATACTCTTCTTGTATATGGATGAGAACAAAATCCTCCTTGCCTTACCCCTATTGCCTTAATTTCTGATAGTTTTTCTCCAACTTCATAATATTTCATACCATCAATAGTAAATACCAATATTCCAAGCCTATCATCTATACAATCATTATCAGCATATAATTTTACTCTATTTAATTCCTTAAGTCCGTTAATTAAATATTGCAATAATTCCTTTTCATTTTTTTCTATTCTTTCAAATCCTATATTTTCAATTTCTTTCATTGCTTCCATAATAGCTACCGCACCAAATAAATTTGGTGTTCCTGCTTCATTTTTTTCTGGAGTATTAAGCCATAACTGATTATTATCTATTACATATTCAACAGTTCCTCCACCTTTTGTATCTGGTAAATTATTGTTAAAATCCTTCCTTAAACCAATAATTGCTCCACTTCCAAATGGTGCATATATCTTATGTCCAGAAAAAACTAGAAAATCTATATTTTCTAAGCTATCTTTTTTATACATATATATTTTTTTATGAGGTACTAATTGTGCTCCATCAACTATTATTTTTCCTCCATATTTATGAATCAATCCTGAAATTTTTCTTATATCATTAATATAACCAGTAACATTTGATGCCCCTGTTATTGTTATATACTTTACTTTTTCTTTATATCTTTCTATTAATTCTTCAATTTCATTTATATTTATTCTTCCATCTTCATTAACTTCTACATACTTCAAATCACATTTATTTCTCCATGGTAAATCATTTGAATGATGCTCCATTCTAGTTGTAATTACTATATCCTCTTTATTATTAATTAATATATTAGATAATTTATTTAATCCATCTGTAGTGTTTCCAACAAAAATGGCAGTATAAATTTCTTCTGGCGCATTAAAATACTTTAAAATATATCTTCTACACTCTTCATATAAATCACTACAATATTGTGATTTCTGACCATCACCTCTTGCAATTGATCCATAATATTCAGTAGTTTCTAAAACTCTTTTTACAACTCTTTTAAAAGGCGGAGTGGTAGCTGCATTATCAAAATTTATAGGAACAATTCGCCCTTTCCCATTTATATTAACCTTTTTATCCAACCCTACAAATAGTTTTCTTAAATCATCTATACTATCTCTATGCATAATAATCCCCTCCAGTATAATATATTCCTTGCAATATCTATTGTTACATTGATTTCCTTAACTCATTCACTTGTAATATATCCTCTATAATACTCATATTCTATAAAGTAACATATGTGTTTAAAACACATATATTGTTAATAAATTTATTTTTTGGAGGGAAATAATGAATTCAAAAAAAGCTAATATAGATAATGATGATTTAAAATTTATACCTTTAAATATTGATTCTTCTCTTTCACCAAATGGTTCAAAATTTCCAATACTTTATAACTTAGATGGATTATCCCTTTCAGGAATATTTGGCTCTATTTCCTTAGAACTTCCAAACTTAAATGTTAGCCCTATTCCATTAGAAATGGTTGATTCTATTACTCCTGTAATGGCACCACTTATGCCTTACCCTAAAAATACACCTAATTTAAATAATGATAATTCACTATACAATAACAATTCAAAAAACACTACACCATCTGAAGAAACCTCTAATAATAAATCTTTAGAATTAGAATATCCAGATGAATTAAATAATAATTTACTTCATTCATATAATGAACCGACTATAAAACCAAGATACTTAAATGATTCTGTTAATGCTGTTGATGTCTTAAGAAATTTTGATCTTTCTTTAGATTATTCTATTAATGAATCACGTAAAAATAGTTGTACTGAAGAAGAAGTAAATAATATTTTTTCTAAAATTGAAAATGATCATTCTGGAATATTAGCTACAATGAAAGCTTATAGAATTCCTTATCCAATTGCTAAAATATTAATAAAAAAAATTATTAAAATTTCTCTAGATAATTGTAATAAGTAGGTGAATTTTTATGGAATTATCCAGCAAACATCTCCCTAGAGTTAACACTAATGTAAGAATTATCCATGCTAATCCAACATCATCCAATGTTGATATTTATGCAAATGGTTCATTATTAACAAGTAATATTTCCTTTGGAAAGATATCTAAGTATATTACATTAACTCCAGGAGAATATGAATTTCAGCTTTATTTAACTGGAACTTATGATAAACCAATTTTAACTCAAACCCTTGAATTAATTGCTAATACAAATTATACAATATCATTTGTTACATTATCTAATAACTTATTTTTATTTAAATTAAGGGATGATAATGTACCTATACAAAAGACACAAGCATTTTTAAGATTTATAAACTTATCTAATAATTCACCATTACTAAGCTTGTCTTTGCCTAATAATTCTGTATTATTTAATAGTGTTGAATATTTAGAAACTACAAGTTATTATCCACTTTCCTCTGGAATATATAATTTTAAAGTATTAGTTGGCACTTCTCAGCTTACTGCAAAATATATTAAAAATATTACTTTAGATGGTGGAAAATTTTATACTATTTATATAATTGGAGTTTTTGCTTGTAAACCTATTATGGGTTATTTATTTGTTGATGACTTAATTTAAAGGAGTTGTTTCTTAGCAGCTCTTTTTTAGGTTTGATATAGATTTGCTATAATAGTATAATTAAACTGAAAAACTTTTTATGACAAATGTGCAAATTTAATTTTAAATTTCACTTACGAAGCTTCACTATAACGGAGGAAATTATGATAATACTAAGTTGTAAAGATATATGTAAAAGCTATGGAATTAGAGATGTACTTAAAAACATTACTTTTTCCATTAATGAAGGAGATAAAGTTGGAATTATTGGTGCTAATGGTGAGGGAAAATCTACACTTTTTAAAATAATAACAAAAGAACTATCCCAAGATTCTGGTGAAGTATTTATAGATAAAAATAAAACACTAGGTTATTTATCACAAAATTTAGCATTAAATTCAGAAAAAAACATTTATGAAGAGGCTCTTTCTGTTTTTGATGAATTATTAAATATAGAATCAAAGCTTTCATCTTTAGAAATAAAAATGAGTGAACCTTATGATGAAAAAAAGGCTTCTTATCATGAAAAACTTATTAAAGATTATACAACACTTCAAGATTTATATTCTCATAAAGGTGGATATGTGTATAAAGGAGAAATTTCAAGAGTATTGAAAGGCCTTGGTTTTACTGAAAATGATTTTTATAAATCTATCAATACATTAAGTGGTGGACAAAAAACAAGGGTTGCTTTATGTAAATTATTATTACGTAAACCAGATATTATATTACTTGATGAGCCAACTAACCACTTAGATTTAGAAGCTATAAGTTGGTTAGAAGATTATATGAAAAATTATAAGGGAACTGTTTTAGTAATATCTCACGATAGATTTTTCTTAGATTCTGTTACTAATAATACTTTTGAAGTAATTGGTGGTAAAGTAGAATGCTATAATGTTCCTTATACTAAATTTATAGATTTAAGAAAAAAGAATTATGAAACAAAATTAAAAGCTTATAATCTTCAACAAGCTGAAATTAAAAGACAAGAAGCAATTATTGAAAAATTCCGCTCATTTAATAGAGAAAAAAGTATACGAGCTGCTGAAAGTAGAGAAAAGGTTCTTGAAAAAATGGAGAAAATAGAAGCTCCAACTCATGCAAAAGAAGCTTCTAAAATTAAATTTGAAGCTTCAGTAAAAAGCGGTTATGATGTGCTTCATATAGAAAATATGGCTAAATCTTATGGAGATAAATCATTATTTTCAAACTTAAATTTAGATTTAAAGCGTGGAGAAAAGGTAGCTTTAATTGGAGAAAATGGTCGTGGTAAAACTACATTATTTAAAATAATAATGGATAAAGTGGAAGCTGATAAAGGTGTAAAAGTATTAGGTACTAATGTTAACGTTGGATACTATGATCAAGAGCAATCTGACTTAAATTTAGATAAGACTATTATAGATGAAGTATGGGATGACTTTCCTAATTTAACAACTTCCAAACTTAGAAGCTATCTTGCTTCATTCTTATTTACTGGTGATGATGTATTTAAAGTAATAAATACTCTTAGTGGTGGAGAAAAATGTAGAATCAATTTATTAAAACTAATTCTTTCAAAATCTAATTTATTATTATTAGACGAACCTACTAACCATCTTGATATTATATCTAGAGAAGCCTTAGAAGATGCTATTTTAGAATATGATGGTACATTAATGGTAATATCCCATGATAGATATTTCTTAAATAAAGTAATTAGTCGTATATTAGAATTAAAAGAAGATGGTGTATCTGAATATTTAGGTAATTATAGTTACTACCAAGAAAAAAAGCTTAATCCAAGTAGATTTGAAAGTTATGAAGAATTAGCAAATGGAAAAACAAAGACTCAACTTAAGGATGAAAAGAAAAAGAAAAGAGAAGCTGAAAAAGAAGCTAAAGCTATACAATTAAAAATTAAAAATCTTGAAAAAACAATTTCTGAAAAAGAAGATGAATTAAATAATTTACAAGAACAGCTTTGCTTAGAATCTATATATTCTAATCCTTCTGAAAGTCAAAGGGTTAATAATGAAATTAAATCATTAGAACAGCTAATTGCTAATTTATATGATGAATGGGAATCATTAGCTTAATAAATAAATTGGCTGTTGCACTAAATTACTTAGTGCAACAGCCAATTTCTTATTAAGCTGATTTAGCTAAATTTTTTAAATCTTTTTCTTTATCTAAGCTATTAAATATAACTTTTCTTATCATGTCTACTGGAATTATTGTAAATGCCATAGCTATTATAACAAGCCAATGATTTACTGTAATTGGAGTACAACTAAATAATTCTCCTCCAACTAAAGTTAATGCAGCTTGAACTATTACTATAACACCCATAACCTTTAAGAAACTCATATTTTCCTTAATATGTTCAAAAATATTTATAGTATTGCTTCTTACATTAAATCCATTAAATACTGCACAAAGTACAAACATTGAAAAATATGCTGTCATATGTTCTTCTGTATTTGCAAACATATTTATAAAGAATGGTGCCTTTAAGAATGCAAAGCTTAATACTGCAACCCATGCTCCAGCAAAAAGAATTTGATTCATCATTTTAGCTGAAACAATACTTTGAGTTCTAGACTTAGGTTTTTCAAGCATATACTTTTTAAGTGCTGGTTCAGATCCTAAAGCTAATGCACCAAGACCATCCATAACTAAATTAATCCATAATATATGAGTTATTTTTAATGGCTCTTCGATTCCAAAGAAAGGAGCTATAGCACAAACTGCAACTGCACCAACATTAATTGTTAATTGGAATTTTATAAATTTTAATATATTATTATAAATTGTTCTTCCATATAATATTGCATTTTCAATAGATTTAAAGTTATCATCTAAGATAACAATTGCACCAGCTTCTTTTGCTACATCAGTACCACTACCCATTGCAAACCCAACATCTGCTCTCTTTAATGCAGGCGCATCATTAACACCATCACCAGTCATACCACATACAAGGTTTAACTCTTGTGCAAGTTTTACCATTCTTGATTTATCTGTAGGTAATGCTCTAGCAATAACTTTTAAATTAGGTAAAATTGCTTTAACTTCTTTATCTGACATTTTATTTAATTCTTCTGATGTTAATGCAACATCTGATTTAGAATTTAATAATCCAGCTTCTTTTGCAATTGCAACAGCAGTTTCCTTTCTGTCACCAGTTATCATTACTACTTGTACACCGGCATTTTGAACTTCCTTTATTGCTTGTTTAGCTTCTGGTCTAACATCATCACGAATTCCAACAAATCCTACCATTACTAAATCATCTGGTAATGTATCTTCTATTAATTCACTTTCACTATAAGCAAATGATAATACTCTCATTGCTCTTTCTGCTAATCTATCTATCTTATCGTTAATTTTCTTTTTATCAATAGCTACAACATTTCCATTTTCATCTAACATCTTAGTAGCTTTTGTAAGTAATCTTTCTGGTGCACCCTTATATACAGTTTTACCACTTAATTGGCTTGCAGAATATTTATTTGCAGAATTAAATCCTTGTGATTTTTCTACCTTTAAATCTTCTAATTTATTCATTTCTGCTTGAGTTAAAAAGTTTAATAATGCTTTATCTGTGGCATTTCCTCCAATAACTTTTCCATTTGCATCAAACATTGAGCCTGTATTTTTTCCAATGCATAAAGCCATCATTTCTTTAATCTTTGATCCATCTTTATAACTATCCTTTAAGTTACCATCAAAAAATTCTACAACTTCTAATTCACCTTTAGTTATTGTTCCTGTCTTATCTGAAAATAATATATTTAATGAACCTGCAGTTTCAATTCCTATTGGCTTTCTAACAAGTACATTGTTTTGAAGCATCTTTGCAGTATTTCTCATTAAAACAATTGCTATCATAAGAGGAAGTCCTTCTGGAACAGCCATAACTACTATAACAACAGCAAGCATAATAGCTTCTAATACATCTTTAAATACCATTACTCCACCATTTGCAAAGTAATCAGCAAATCCTCCAGCTATAACCACCTTATGAGCTAATAATGCTAAAGCAATAACTACTGAACCAATATATCCAAACATAGAAATTTGAGATGCTAATTTAGCAAGCTTTACCTTTAATGGGCTTTCTACTTCATCATCAGCCATATCTTCAGCCATTGCACCCATCATTGTCTTCATTCCAACCTTAGTAATTTCCATTATCCCTTCGCCATTAAATACAACAGCACCTCTAAATAATGAATGTGCATCAACAAAAGTATCCCCTGTTACATCAGCTGTCATAGCCAATTCTTTATAAGCCTTAAAATCACTTACAGCAACTTTTCTACATTCTTCAGCTTCTCCATTAAGTGCTGAATTATCAACTCTTAATTCACCTTGATAAAGATATCCATCAGCTGGAATTTTATCACCACTTTGAAGAATTACTAAATCACCAACAACTAATTCATTAATTTCTACTTCTACAACCTTTCCATCCCTATGTACCTTACATACCTCTTTTTTGGTTGAATCTTTTAATTTTCTATATTCATTATCACTTGCAATTTCAGTTTTTGCCGAAATTCCAGTAACAAGTAACACAGAAATTACTATACCAATAATTTCTCCAAACTCTGCATATCCCATAACTGCCATAATTGCCATAATTGCAGCAATTACAAGTAATAACTTTATCATTGGATCATCAAATGCCCCTTTAAACTTGTCCCAAAATGTTTCTTGTTCAGCTTCATGAATTATATTATCTCCATGTAACTTCCTACTTTGTTCTACTTGGTCTTTATTAAGTCCCTTAATCATTACATCCTCCTTATAACGCAAACTTATATATCATATATTTTATATTAACATTTATTATAAGATTATTTTTTAAAATATACATGCAAAAGTTAAATTAACTTTTGCATGTATATCTTGCTTATTTTAATATTTATTATTGATATAAAGCTAAAACACCATTTAAATCAGCAATTTTTCCTTCTCCAATAGCTTTAAATTGCCATTCTGAACCTTTTCTATTAAGTTCAGCAAAAATTACAGATGTAGCTGTAGATCCATTTTCTTTTAAATTAAATCTACAAATTTCTCTTTTATTATTTTCTAAATCTACTAATCTTACATATGAATTTTCAACCATTCCAAATGTTTGTCTTTTTGCCTGAGCCTCATGTATAGTAACAACAAAAACTATTTTTGCTATATTAGGATTAATTTCTTCTAAATTTATGTTTATAACTTCATCATCACCTTCACCAGCTCCTGTTCTATTATCTCCAGCTAACGAAATTCCCTGACCCTCTTTATTATTAAAAAATATAATATTTGATACTGTATTAAACTTATTATTAGAATCTAATAAAAATGCTGCTATATCTAAATCATAATCTAAACCATTATTTGCAATATCCCATCCAGCTCCAAGGCTTACTTTCTTTAATCCAGGATTTCTTTTTGTTAAATCTAAAATATCATTTTTATTTAAATTTAAAATTCCCGCTGATTGATTAGAAATACTTGAATTTCCATTTAAATTTTCAAATCCTGCACCTAAATTAATTCCCATTTATTCCACTCCTATTTGTACATATTTGCTAATGAAGAAACTGTTGCATGTAATAATTCTCCCTTAGCCTTAAATTGCCAACTTCCATTATTTCTTTCTAATTCGGCAAAAAGTAATGCTGTGTTATCTCCACCATCTTCTGATAGATTATATCTACAAATTTCTTTATCTCCATTATCTTCATTTAATAATCTTATATATGCATTTTTTACCTTAGAAAAACTTTGTTTTCTTTTAACTGCATTATAAATATTTAAAGCAAATACAACTTTGCTACAATTAGCAGGAAGCTTTTCTAAATCAACAGATATTTTTTCATCATCTCCATCTCCTGCTCCTGTTCTATTATCTCCATGAAGATATATTCCTGGACCATTTAAATTACCAAAATAAATTACTCCCCTATTTATCATTTTATCATTTTCATTTAATAATATAGCAATTAAATCTAAATCATAATCTGTACCTAATCCAAAGAAACCTTTTTTAGCAACATCCCAACCAGCTGCTAAAACAACATGCTTCAATCCTGGCTCAGCCTTTCTTAAGTCTAAAATATCATTTTTTTTCAAATTTAAAATTCCTGTCATAACTTCTCCTTTTTATTAGTTTCAAGTGGCAAGTTTAGGTATAAATTCAGCTTTTTCTGAATTTAATAAATATATTTTCAGAAACTCCCTAAGGAGTTTCCTCCCTAACTTATCACTTGCCACTTGTCACTTATATCCTTTCTCTTTCCTACATATAAATTCCTAGTATTCCATTTAAATCAGCAATTTTTCCTTCTCCAATAGCTTTAAATTGCCATTCTCCATTTTGTTTATATAATTCAGAAAAAATCACTGAAGTCACTGTTGAGCCATTTTCCTTTAAATTAAATCTACAAATTTCTCTTTCATTATTTTCTTCATCTAATAATCTCACATATGAATTTTCAACCATTCCAAATGTTTGTCTCTTTGCTTGAGCCTCATGAATAGTAACTACAAAGACTATTTTTTGAACATGTGCTGGAATAGATTCTAAGTCTATTCTTATTCTTTCATCATCACCTTCACCAGCTCCTGTTCTATTGTCACCTTCTAAGTAAATTCCTTGTCCTTGCATATTATTAAAAAATATAACATCATCTGGTATGTTTTGAACTTTTCCATTAGCATTTAATAAAAATGCTGCTATATCTAAATCAAAGTCTTGTCCACCACTTGCTACATCCCATCCTGCTCCTAATATTACCTTTTTAAGTCCTGGATTTTTTTTAGCTAAATTTAATATATCATTCTTTTTTAAATTTAAAGCATTAACATTGTTGCCATTGCTTGCTCCCATATTAATATTATTCATCATTGCTCCTAAATTAATTCCCATATTCAACCCCTCCGTCTTTTAAATATTATTTATAATTATCTTATACGATAAATTATACCACTTAATAAATTCTTTTGCAACCTTTTTTATGGTTAATAATATTTTTGTTAATGCTATAAAAATAAAATTTTATATTATTTTTACCAAAAGCTGATTATTATCAACTTTTATTTTAAATTTAAATAATTTATTTTTATAATTTAGCTGTATTTTTTTTCATCGTACTCTTAATTCTTTCAAGCTTAGCTGAATTTTCAATTCTTTGTACTTTATTAGCTTCTTGAATTGCTTTTGTATCTTCAATTCCCTTCATTATTGTTTCAAAAGATTTTTCTAATGTAGATATTGAAACTGAACTTCCTGATGCCATTTTTGCAATTTCAACTGATTGTCTAGCTGTATTTTGGGCATTTCTCATAATAAGTTCATTTGTTTTGTCATCTAACTGTTTAATTGATTTTGCTTGAATTTCTTGTCTTTTTAATATAACTGCTTGTGCTAAACATTGCTTAAATATAGGTAATGTTATTATAAATGAAGAATTAATTTTTCTCATTAAATTAAAGTTTGACATTTGAATAGTTTGAATCATTGGTGCTGATTGAATTGCTACATTTTCAGCAATTTGTAAATCATAAACTCTTTGAGATAACATTTCTTTGCTTATTTCAAGCTTTTGCAACATCATTTGTTTCTCTTCTTGTCCAAGAGAATTGTTCATTGATATTTGATATATGTATGCTTCTATTTCTTCTAATGCTAATTCTCCTGCAACAATATACTTTTCTAACAATTGATAGTAATGTAAATTTGCATCATATAGTTTTTTCAAATTAGCATTAGATTCTCTTATATCATTTTCATATTTTTTTAATAATACATATACTTTTTCAACTTCATATCCCATAGTGTCATATTTTTGAAATAACTTTGCAACACTATTTCCTACGCCTTTCATAAATTTAGATAGCATAGATTGTTTTTCTGAACCATCTAATTCCTTGATATCAAACTTATCCATTATTTTAGTTAAGTTAACTAACATTTCACTTGCTTCTTCTGCTTTTACTGCTTTCATTGAATTTAATAGCTCATCTGAAACTTTTGAAATTTGTTCACTTGCGCCTTGTCCAAACATAACTATTGAATTTGGATTTTGAATTTCAACTTCACTTGTTAAATCTTGAACTTCCTTCATTCCTCTTAATCTTTGTTTATATTCAGAAATTGTTGCTACATCAAAATCATTATTTTGTATTTGCATATTTTCTTGTGTATTCATATAACCATAATTATTTTGATATCCATTAAAGCTATTGTCTCCTTGATTATTTACATTGAAGTTATCAAATCCCTGCCCCATATTGCTATTGTTATAATTATTCATAAATCAACACTCCCATTTTTTAATTTATTTTTAAATTTATTTGTTTTATCTATTTCTTAAAAACCTTGAAAATATACCTTGTTTCATATTTATTAATTCTTTATATTTTGAATCATACTTCATTATATCAAGCCTAAATTCATTTACTATAGATTCATTTATTACATTGTTAATATTAAATAATCCTGAAGGATTGAATATAATAATATCAATTCCAATAGTATGAAAATATCCTAAAATCATTTGCATTGATTCTGGCAAAGTATTTTCATTTTCTAAATAAATTACTATTTTAGGTACAAAACCAGTAAAATCAAAGTTATCTATAAGCCTTATAATACTATCATTTAATCCTAAAACTAAAACTAAAAACTTTAATATATCTTCTTTATTTAAATTTTTATTATATAATTCCTTATTAGTTATTGTTTCATTAAATTTTTTAAGCAAGAAATTTTGAATTTCTTCACTATACTTAGAAAACTTATATATTGATAATTTCTTAATTTCATCAATATCAAAAGTACCATCACTTAATTGGCAAAACATAAGTGAATACATATCATTTGTAAATTTTACTTCTTCTGAAAAATATACATTATTAAATACCAATGTATTAGATGATGATGTACAATACTTTACAAGTTTTTGATATTCAAGCTCATCATTATATATACCATTTATCTTTTTAAAAAAGCAAGGAACTCTAACTGTATTTCCTTCAACCTTAAATCCACTTCTTAATTTACATGGCTCATTCCAATAAATATATATATCTTCTAAAATAGTATCTAGTAATACACTTTTAGTATATCCACTTCTAAATTGCCATGGCTTAAAAACTCCAGTATTTAAAAACAATTCATTTTCTATATCCCTTTGTATTTGCTTAGTAATTGTTTCAAAATTATTAATTACTTCTCCTTTATTAGCTCTTTCTCTAAATGATTCTATGCTTAATATCTCCATTTCCTTGATACATTCACTTAATCCATCACTATCAATTTCATCCCAAAATTCTTCTTTTAATGGATTAATATAAATTACATCATAGCCCATTTCATAAAGAAGAATTAAAAAATAAATTTCATGCCTTTGTATATTACCATAATAAATACATTTAGGATTTATACTATCATCATACTGTATATTCTTTGCATATGTATAAGCCCAAACAATTAACTTAGTAATAAAATTATTTCTCACATTTTCATTTAAAAAATTTTCTTTCTTACAAGCAATTGAAATAATATATTCTAATGCATTTAAAAATTTAAAATTAGTTTCAGAATTATTAAATATAACAATTTCTTGAGATGTCATTTTATATATATCCATAGATGCAAGCTCATTAAATATATATTGAATTAATTCCATCTCTCCACTTAAAGGAATACTTCCATCAAAGATAATACATTTATCTTTTTCTTCATTACATTTACTTTCAAGTGTTTTAATATAATCATTATATTTTAAACTATTATCAGTTCCTATAAATCTATAAAAATATGGCTTTAACTTATTGTATTTATCACTTCTTTCATAAATAGTTCTAAACATATAAATTGTTAAGTTTCTTAAACTTATAGACATTTATACTCCTCATACTTTCTTTAAATTACTCCTATTTAAATATTATCTTATTTTCTATATTACTTTCAACTTTTTTCAAATTTACTCTTAAATTATAAATTATTATTAAAATAAAGCTATATTCACAATTCACCATGAATATAGCTCTACTTTTATTTGATTTATACTATCTATTTATTTTTTCTAAATAACTTAGTAAAAAAATTAGACTTTTTAGAATTTAAATTTAAATCTTCATCATTTGCTAAAGCCCTTAATAAATAATTTCCTATTATTACAGAAATATTATAATCATATAACGGTGTCATAAAATCATCTCCTTTTATATTATAATTTTCCCATTATTAATATCTTTTAAATTTTAATTAAAATTTCATTTATATCTTCACTCACTTTAAGTCTTTCATTGTAAACCCAATTTACATCAAACTTTAAGTTAAATATCTTAGAAAAAGAATAATACATATTAATTTTTTGATAATAAATTTCTAAGTCATCAAGATTTCCTGTAAAACATTGTGGCTTTGTTATTTCATCAACTTTTCCAACAAATATTTCATCTACATATTCTAAAAACTTATCCATAAGTTCTTCATTTGCTACATCAAATGGAACCTTTAATAAATCCCATTGATCTTCTTCTTTAAGCTTATATCTTTTTATTTTTTCTAAAATTAATAAATATTCACTTATATCCATTTTAGTATAATAATTAATTCTAGATTCTCTAGTCTTCCATAATACTAGCTTTTCATTTAATGGTAAGCTTTTTATAGTTAAAATTTCTTCTGAAGGTCCTATTACTGCTTGCTTTATGATATCATCTTTCATTTCTAATTTCCTACTTATAAAGTTATGAGTATCTGAAACTCCTGATACATATCCAGTATCGTATATTCCCTTTCTTCCTGCTCTTCCAGCAATTTGTTTAACTTCTTGAGATGTTAATTCTCTTACCTCTTCTCCATCAAATTTTCTTATAGCCATAAATACTATTCTTCTTATAGGTAAATTAACTCCCATTCCTATAGCATCTGTTGTAACTAACACCTTATTTTCCTTATTTATAAACTGCTCATATTGCATTTTTCTAACTTCTGGTGGTAAATCACCATAAATAATACTAGTTTTAATTCCTTTATTAGAATAATCCTGTGCTATTTCTAAAACTCTCTTTTTTGAAAAAACTACAATAGCATCTCCTTCTTGGACATCATTATAACTAAAATTTTTAGTTTCAACTACTAAAGGTATATTTCTATGATATTCTTTAATTTCATAATCATCCTCACAATCCTCTAATATCTTAATCAAGATATCCTTAGCATTCATTGCTCCACAAATATGAATTTCATTACATCTAAGACCTAAAAGTGCCCTACTCCAAGCTATTCCCCTTTGAGTATCACTAATCATTTGAATTTCATCAATTACAGCAATATCATAACTTTGCTTTAAATTAACCTTTTCTATAGTACAAGACACATGAGTTGAATTTTCATTTATTATCTCTTCCTCTCCTGTCATCAAGTCACAAATTATACCCTCGTTATTTAATTTATCATAATTTTCTAATGCTAAAATTCTAAGTGGAGATAAATACACTCCTTTTTTAGCTGTTTTAAGTCTTTCTACTGCATTATAAGTTTTTCCTGTATTAGTATCTCCAAGATGAATATATATTTTTCTTTTCATTCTTCTTGTTACCATATATTCATCTTTAGGATTATCTGGAAAGGCTTCTTCAAATGCTTCTCCAATAAGCCTTGGTATATGTTGTTTAGTAAGAACTGTCATTACACCTGAATTTAAAAATGTATTATAATTTCCCCTAACAACTTCATAAAAATCAAAATCAGTATTATTTTTTTTATTATAATCCTCAATCATTTTTTTAGAAATATACTCTAAAAGCTCTTCATATTTTTCAAATACATACTCATATTCCTTAAACCCCTCTTTTTCCATTTCCTTAAGAAGCCTTATTTTTTTTCTAATAGAAGTTTCTTGCTCTACTAATGCTCCTATCTTTGAGTGATGTACTATTTCTTCTATTTGATTTATTTGACTTTTTAACTTTTTAAATTCCCTTAGTGCTGCATTCTTTTTCATTTAATTCCTCCGCTACCTTATTAGTTCTTTTATCCATATTACTACTTTTTAATACCCTCTTCTTTATTATATTAGTCGTATATTTTTTTATTTATTCATCTAAAATTATTATAAACTACTTTATATTATTGCCCAATAATATTTACTATATCTTTCTTCATGTTAAATTCATCAAATTGAAACAAAACTGACAAAATTTAATATTATAATTTAAACATAAACAAAATAAAATTTTCCTCCAATAAAAAGGCTATCTAATTTCTTCTTCCCCCAAAAAAGATTAGGTAGCTTTTTATAATACTATAATTTAAATCTATAAAAAAATCCTAGAAGGACTTTACGTTAAGTTCCTCCTAGGAATTAATTATACTAATCTTATATTAAATTCTAATATTAGTTTAAGAACATCTTCATATCATCTTCAACATTAGTTATTCCACCGATTCCAAAGTTTTCAACTAAAACTTTAGCTACGTTTGGTGAAAGGAATGCTGGAAGTGTTGGTCCTAAGTGAATGTTCTTAACTCCAAGGTATAATAATGATAATAATACTATTACAGCCTTTTGTTCATACCATGCAATGTTAAATGCTATTGGTAATTCATTAATATCTTCTAATTCAAATACTTCTTTTAATTTTAATGCTATTAATGCTAATGAGTAAGAATCGTTACATTGTCCTGCATCTAAAACTCTTGGAATACCATTGATATCACCAAGCTCTAACTTATTATATTTGAACTTAGCACATCCTGCAGTTAATATTACTGTATCTTGTGGTAAAGCTTTTGCAAAATCTGTGTAGTAGTTTCTTGCCTTAGCTCTTCCATCACAACCTGCCATAACAAAGAATTTCTTAATAGCTCCAGTCTTAACAGCTTCTACAACTTGGTCAGCTAATGCAAATACTTGTGCATGAGCAAATCCACCAGTTATTACACCTTGTTCTATTTCTGTTGGTGCTTTACACTTCTTAGCTTGTTCAATTATTTCAGAGAAGTCCTTAACTCCATTTTCATCAGCTTCTATATGAACACATCCTTCGAAACCAGCAGCTCCTGTTGTATACATTCTTGACTTATAGCTTTCGTTCTTTGGTGGTACTATACAGTTAGTAGTCATAAGAATTGGACCATTGAAGCTTTCAAATTCTTCTCTTTGTTTCCACCATGCGTTACCATAATTACCTACTAAATGCTTGTACTTCTTTAAATTTGGATAGTAATGAGCTGGTAACATTTCTGAGTGAGTATAAACATCTACTCCAGTTCCTTCAGTTTGAATTAATAATTGCTCAATGTCTTTTAAATCATGTCCTGATACTAAGATACCTGGATTTTTACCTACTCCTATATTTACTTTTGTAATTTCAGGATTTCCATAAGTTTGTGTATTAGCAGTATCTAATAATGCCATACCATCAACCCCTACTTTTCCTGTTTCTAATGTTAAAGCAATTAATTCTTCAACACTTAATGAATCATCTAAAAGCTTAGCTAAAGTTTCTTGCATAAATGCATCTATTTCTTCATTATCAAAGCCTAAAGCATTAGCATGCTTAGAATATGCTGATAATCCTTTTAATCCATAAGTTATAAGTTCTCTTAATGATCTTATGTCTTCATCTTTAGTTGCAAGTACTCCAACTTCATCACTATTTGATTTTTCTTCTAATATTGTGTTTAAAGTCTTAACTTCTTTAGAACCACTTACTATATTTTTAACTCTTTCTAATATACCTGCTTTTTTGTCCATTTCTTCATTTGAAGAAGCATCCCATAAAGCAACTTCTGATAAGTTGTTCTTATCATTTAATTTTTCAATTAATTCTCTTTTAATTCTTAAAGTTTCTTTTACTCTACTATAAAATACTTCGTTATCGAAGTTTGCATTTGTAATAGTTGTGAAAAGATTTAAAGTAATAAAGTGATTTAATTCTTTATCTATTTTCTTTCCTTCTTTTCTTAATCTTGTTGTTACTTCTGATAATCCTTTAGTAACATATATTAATAAATCTTGCATATTTGCTAATTCTGGACTTTTTCCACATACACCAAATTTAGTGCATCCTGTACATCCTGCTGTTTCTTGGCATTGGAAACAAAACATTTTATTTTCCATATTTAAACTCTCCTCTTAAAAGTATATTTTTAATATTTATGTGATTATTTTATGATACTATTAAAAAAAAATCTGTAACTTTTGTTACAGTTTTTTTAATTAAATAATTCCTCTTCTAAACTTTCAATGTCTAATACAGTAATCTTTTTTCTATCAAACTTAATATATCCTAAATTTCTTAAATTAATTAATTCTCTTGATAATGATGGTCTTGGAATTGCTAATAATGCTGCTATTTCTTCTTTAGTATTTTTCAACATAATAGAATTACTTTTTTGTTCTTTTACTTCATTTAAGATATAGCCAATAACCTTTTGCCTTACACTTTTAAAAGAAATACTTTTTATTTTTGAGTTTAAAATAAAAACCTTATTACTCAATAATGAAATAAAATTTTCCAAAACTTTTTCTTCTTTAGTAAGTATTTTTAAAATATCACTTTTATCTATAAAAAGCACTTTTGATTCATTTAAAGAAATAACTGTTGCAGGATAAGTTCTTGCCTTTGAAAAAACTAATGCTTCTCCAAATACATCACCTTCATTTAATCTATTTAACACTATATACTTTCCATTTAAATACAATCTTTGTATTTCTACAACACCACTTAAAACTAATGATAAACTTCTACATTCATCATCTTCATGTGCAATTATTTCACCTTTATTATAAGTTTTTATATAATACTTAATGTCTTTTGATATATTTTTTATATTTTCTTCACTTACTCCAGAAAATAATTGATTTTTTTTTATTATCTTAATTATATTTTCCATTTAAAAACATCCCTTATTTTATTAGATATAAAATTATACTATATTTCTAATAATTCTTGTACTAAAAACATTTTATTTTTATAATATTATATTTGTTTATTTTTAGTTATAAAAACAAATACTAAAATATACAAACATTATTTATTTTTGGAGGTATATTAATGAATAATAAATATGTTGAGTTATTTGATATATTAATTAAATCTTATTATAATGGCAATTTTGATGAAACATTAAATAAAATAATTACTTGTCATGAAAAATCTCCACAAGAAACATTTGCAATAATAACTTCTTTATGTGGTGTTGATATTGAGTTTGATAATAATTATGTATATAACTTAAAAAAAGCAATTACAGAATATAATGTTAATAAAAAAATAGTTGAAAAGCTTGAATGTTCTAATAGTAATTGTAAACCTGATAAAAATAATACTTATAGCTGCCAAAGAGCTTGTCCTTTTCATGCAATAATTTATGATAATGAAAATAAAACTACAGCAATAAATGAAGATATTTGCATTGATTGTGGAATTTGCGTTGATGCTTGTAAGGATGGACGTATTTTAGATAAAATTGAATTTTTACCTATTATGAATTTAATAAAAAATAATAAAACAGTTATAGCAGCTGTTGCTCCTGCTATTATGGGGCAATTTGGTGAAGATGTTACAATGGATCAATTAAGGGCTGCTTTTATAAAATTAGGATTTACTGATATGATTGAAGTAGCCTTTGCAGCTGATATGTTAACAGTAAAAGAATCTGTAGAATTTAATAAACATGTTAATAGCCCTAATGATTTAATGATTACTTCATGTTGCTGTCCAATGTGGGTTGGAATGTTAAAAAAGGTTTATAAAGATTTAATTCCAAATCTTTCACCTTCTGTTTCTCCAATGATTGCTGCTGGAAGAGTAATTAAAGCTCTTAATAAAGATGCAAAAGTTGTATTCATTGGCCCATGTATTGCAAAAAAATCAGAAGCTACTGCTCCTGATGTTGCTGATGCTATTGACTTTGTACTAACTTTCCAAGAATTAAATGATATATTTAATACTTTTAATTTTCATCCCAAAGATTTAAAAGGAATTCCTTCTATAGAATATACTTCAAGGGGTGGAAGGTTATATGCCCGCACTGGAGGCGTTTCAATCGCTGTTTCAGAAGCAATTGAAGAATTATATCCTGATAAAATTAAATACTTTAAATCTAAAAAAGCAGAAGGTGTAAAAGAATGTAAAGAAATTCTTGATAAAGCTCTCTCTGGAAATTTAGATGCAACTTTTATTGAAGGAATGGGTTGTGTTGGTGGTTGTGTTGGTGGCCCTAAAATTTTAGTTCCTGCTTCTGATGCTAAAAAAGCAGTTGATAAATTTGCTTATGATGCTTCAATTAAAGTTGCTGTTCATAGCAAAATTCTTGATGATGTTTTAGAAAAGATAGGAATTACATCATTAGAGGATTTTAAAGATCCTAAAAAAATTAATATGTTAGAAAGAGAATTTTAAAATTTAAATATTAAAAGAAGTTATTGTTAACAAATGCTGGCAACAACTTCTTTTTTTAAATTAATTTTATATAAATACTTTAAGTCATTACAATACTTTGCTTCATATACTGTAATAACAATTAAATAAATTATTACACAAATGATTATGAGGTGAGTAACTATGAAAATACAACCAAAAGACTATATTCCACCTAAATCAAATTCAATTTATGTATACAAATGTACAAATAACGAAAGATTTACTTTTAAAAGATATATTGAATATTTCAATGATGATAAAATTCAAGTAAGATATGATAATGGTATAAATTCTTTTATTAATGTTTATAAATATGCCGATGATGGAATTAAACTTTGCTATTATACCAATATCTCTTCTTATCATCAACAATTTATAAATAATGAAGATTGTACAAATAATTATTTAATTAAAGAACCTCTTTGTGAAAATAATCTTTGGATTTTATCTGATGGCAGCAAACGCTGTATTACAAATAAAAATGCTAAAGTTAGAACCCACCTTTCTTACTATAATTCAGCTATAGAAGTTACCACAACATCAAAAAATAAATCTCAATTTTCCGTAAATTATTATGTATTAGGAATAGGATTAGTTAAAAGTATTTATTATATCAAAAATAAAGGCTATTTTTCCTTTGAATTAGATGATATATTGGAAAACACTCCTTATTTAAAAAATATAAACTTTTATTATCCTGATAAAAATTTAAATACTATCTGGAGCTATAATAAAACAATAACTTTTAATACTAATGATAATATTTCATTAATTTTTTCAAAGGAATTTGAAACCCCTCCTAAGGGATTACTTTCACTTATTGATAAAAATACACTAATTAATAGTTTAAATTATGATAGCAATTTTGCTTATATAGATTTTTCAAAAGACCTATTATTTCATTTAAAAAATTCTACCAAAAAATATAGTAATTTATTTTACCATTCAATTTATAATACACTAATGAATTTTTACAATACTAATGATGTTTGTATTACTATTAATTCTATTCCTTACAAAAACTTTTTCATCATTTCTCCATTACAACAAGAAAATAATTCAATTCAAAATTGGATGATAAAAGATTGTAAATATCCATTTACCTATGTGGTTGGTGAAAATGATACTCTTATTAAAATTTCAGAAAAATTTAATATTCCTGTTTTAAAACTATCTAAATTAAATAATATTAAAAACCCCAATTTTATTAATAAAAATGAAGTTCTTCAAATATATTCTAATGGAATATATTCTTTTAAAAAAAATGACTCATTAAATAAAATAGCCAATATGTTTGGATTATCACTTGAAGAATTAATTGCATTAAATAATATAACTGATTTAACACTTTTAAAACCTGGATTAAAAATAAAATTATGCTAAAAAGGAAACTCCTATAAATGGGGTTTCCTTTTATTAAAGTTTATTTAATTTTAAGCTTCTGCTGCTTCAAACTGACTGTTATAAAGATTTGCATAAAAACCGCCTTTAGCTAATAATTCATTATGATTTCCTTGCTCTACTATGTCTCCATCTTTCATAACTAAAATCAAATCAGCATCTCTAATTGTAGAAAGTCTATGAGCAATTATAAAGCTTGTTCTTCCATTCATTAAATTATCCATTGCCTTTTGAATTAATACTTCAGTTCTTGTATCAACTGAACTTGTAGCTTCATCAAGTATTAATATTTTAGGATCTGCTAATATTGCACGGGCAATAGTTAATAATTGTTTTTGTCCTTGTGATATGTTGCTTGCTTCTTCATTAAGTTCCATATCATAACCATGTGGCAATGTTTTTATAAAACTATGAACATGTGCTGCTTTAGCTGCCTCTTTAACTTCTTCATCAGTAGCATCTAATCTACCATAACGTAAATTTTCCATTATAGTTCCATTAAATAACCATGTATCTTGAAGAACCATACCAAACATTTTTCTTAAATCATTTCTTTTAAAATCCTTAATGTTATGACCATCAATTAAAATAGCACCATCATTAACATCATAAAATCTCATAAGAAGTTTAACCATTGTTGTTTTACCAGCTCCAGTTGGTCCTACTATAGCAACTCTTTGTCCTGGCTTTATATGAGCTGTAAAGTCATTAATAATAGTTTTTTCTGGATTATATCCAAAATGTACATCTTGGAAATCTACTTTTCCTACTATTTCTTTAGTACTTACTGGATTTTTAATATCTAAAGTTTCTTCTTCTTCATCTAAAAACTCAAATACTCTTTCAGCAGCTGCTGCAGTTGATTGAAGCACATTAGCTATTTGAGCTGTTTGAGCAATAGGTTGCATAAATGATCTTATATATTGAACAAAAGATAATATATCTCCTACTTCAATTACCTTTTTTATAGCTAACCATCCACCAAGTATTGATACTATTACATATCCTAAATTACCTACAAAAGTCATTATAGGCATCATCATACCTGATAAAAATTGTGATTTCCATGCACTATTGTAAAGTGTATCATTAAGCTGTGCAAATTTATTTATTTCTCTTTCCTCTGCATTAAAAGCTTTCATTACATTATGTCCTGAATAAACTTCCTCAACTTGTCCATTTACATAACCTAAATATTCTTGTTGAGTTTTAAAATACTTTTGAGATTTTTTAACAACAAAAGCAATTAATCCTGCTGATATAGGAATTACAATTAATGAAGCTAATGTCATTATCCAGTTTATTGAAAACATCATTATAAGTACACCAACAAGTGTAGTTACTGATGTTAATATTTGTGATAAACTTTGGTTTAAAGTTTGGCTAACAGTATCTACATCATTTGTTACTCTTGATAATACTTCCCCATGAGTTTTAGTATCAAAATACCTAAGTGGCATTCTATTAAATTTTTCACTTATTTCTTTTCTCATATTATAAGATACCTTTTGAGCAACACCTGAGATTACCCATCCTTGTACTAATGAGAAAATTACACTAATTAAATATAAACCAACTAAGAATAAAATTATTTGCCCTATACGAGTAAAATTAATTCCCTCTGCATTAGTAGTTGTAACCTTTTTAACTAATCCATTAAATATTTCTGTAGTTGCTTTTCCTAATACCTTTGGTCCCACAATTGAAAATGCAGCAGAACCAATAGCAAATATTATAACCATTATTATTGATAATTTATAAGACTTTAAATATTGTGCAAGAGTTTTCATTGTCTTTTTAAAATCTTTTGCTTTTTCTCCGCCTCGTCCCATTCCGCCCATAGGACCTCCTCCCATTGGGCCTCTCATTTTTTGTTTACTCATTTTCAAGCTCCTCCTTTGAAAGTTGTGATAGAGCTATTTGCTGATAAACCTCACAGTTGTTCATAAGCTCTTTATGAGTTCCTTTACCTACAATCTTACCTTCGTCAAGTACTATAATCTGATCTGCATTCATTATAGTGCTTATTCTTTGAGCAACAATTAACAGTGTACTTTCCTTTAATTCAGTATTTATTGCTTTTCTTAATTTAGCATCTGTTTTAAAATCTAATGCTGAAAAACTATCATCAAATATAAATATTTCTGGCTTTTTAGCTATTGCACGAGCTATTGCTAATCTTTGTTTTTGTCCACCAGATACATTTGTACCACCTTGAGCAATTTCTGCATTAAACATTTCTTCTTTATTACTTATAAATTCCATTGCTTGGGCAATTTCTGAAGCCTTAAAAATATCTTCATCTGTTATATAATCTCCACCATATTTTAAGTTACTTTCAATTGTACCTGAAAATAAAAGCCCCTTTTGAGGAATAAATCCTATTTTTTCTCTTAAATCATGTTGAGATACATTTTTAATATTTACACCATCAATTAATATTTCCCCTTTTGTTGCATCGTAAAAACGTGGAATTAAATTAATTAATGTAGATTTACCACTTCCTGTACTACCAATAAATGCAGTAGTTTTTCCTGAAAGAGCTTTAAAACTAATATTGCTTATTACATCTTCATCAGCACCTGGATATCTAAATGAAACATTTTTAAATTCAATAGTTCCTTTTTCATCATGATTAAATGTTTGTAAATTATCTGAATCTTTTATTGCTATATCAACATTTAAAACTTCAGATACACGTTGAGCTGAAACCATTGCTCTTGGTAAAATAACTGAAACCATAGATATCATTAAAAATGCCATAATTATTTGCATAGTATATTGCATAAATGCCATCATTGTACCAACTTGTATAATACCATCATTAATTCTATGAGCCCCAACCCATACTATTAATAATGTAATTGCATTCATAATAAACATCATTAAAGGCATCATAGTTGTCATAATTCTATTAACAAACAAATTAGTTCTTGTTAAATTTTTATTTGCAACTTCAAATTTATCTTCTTCATATTTTTGTGTACTAAATGCACGAATAACTAACATTCCAGTTAAACTTTCTCTTGTTACAAGATTTAATCTATCAACAAGCTTTTGTACACTTTTAAATTTTGGCATAGCAAAAGAAAATAATACTATAATTAAAAGTAATATTGAAATTACTGCAACTCCAATTACCCATCCCATAGATGCTCCAGTGTTAATAACTTTAATAACACCACCAATACCTAATATCGGTGCATAAAATACAATTCTTAAGCCCATTATAATAAGCATAATAATTTGCTGTATATCATTTGTTGTTCTTGTAATAAGAGATGCTGTTGAAAATTTATCAAATTCTGTATTTGAAAAATCTACAACTTTATTAAATACATCTTTTCTTAAATTTCTACCTAATGCTGCACCTACTCTTGATGCTATAAAACTCACAATTACGGTTGCAACCATACTAATTAAAGCTATTCCCACCATTTTTAACCCAGCAAGAATTACATAATTAGATTGAAGCTTATCTGTATTAATTCCAGCAGCTTTATATTGTGATTTTACATAGCTTGTAGCTGCTTGTGTTATCATACTTTCTGGCATTTCAGCTAATTTTTCATCTACTTGTTTTAATATACCATCAATTTGCTCTTGTGGCATCATTTTCAAAACATCAAAAGTATTTATAGATGATATATCAGTTCCTGGAGGTAATGCTTGTGCAATTCCTGGTATACCATTTATCCCTTGTGCTTCTAACATTGAAACAACAATCATTGCTTTTCCAAATACCTTATTTAATTGTTTTAATTTTTCTTTATTTTTTGTATTTAATTTGTAAATACCTTCATTTTCTAATTCAGGATACTTTTTTAAATTTTTATTATAATCCTCAAAATTAAGACTGTTCTTATCTAACAAAGTATAATTATTATTTATTAAATCTTTTTCTTTATCATTCATAAAAATTAAAAGCTTTTCCATTTCTGATGATTTAATAACCTTAGGAACAGCATTTTCTACTCCACCTTGTTGTATTCCTACATTAACTATATTAGACATATAGTCTGGTAATGATAAATCACATACAGCTTGAACAAATAAAAATGCTATTGCAATTATCATTGAACCAATAAAAGGTTTCAAGTATTTTAATAATTTAAGCATAAGCTCTCCTCTCCTTATTCAAATTAACATATTTATATTTTTATAATTATTATATTTTCATAACTATTCTAAGTCAATATAAATATTAAAATTTTTACAACTATTTTCATTTTATAACTATATTCTTGTAAACTATTTTTTTTTATTTTATAATATTATCATTACAATAAAAGGAGGCTAACATGAGTACTTCAAATTTAAATGATTTATATGATAATTTATATATGCTATTATTATCTCTAAATAAAGAATTTTTTAACCATAATGTTATAATGAAAAAATTTACACTTCCACATTCACATATAAAGGTTTTATTTTATTTAATTCATCATGGTCCTACATCTATTTCTAAAATGGCTAATGAACTTTGTGTTTCAAAACCAAATATGACTCCCATAATAGATAAACTTGTAGAAGACGGCTTTGTTACTAGAGATTACAATCCATCAGATAGGAGGGTTGTTTTAATTCAAAGTACTCCTAAGGCTTTAAAATTATTTAAAGAAAGTAAAGAATATGCTAAAGAAATAATAAAAGATAAAATTTCTACATTACAACCTGATGATATCGATATATTATCGCATTCTTTAAATAATATATTAAATATAATAAAAAAATTCTAATTTAATATTTATTACTATGTATAAAAAACAAAAAACTCACCTCAATAAATTTAATATCGAAGTGAGCTTTTTTATTTATATAAATACAAATTTTAATACAAAAACTATTCCAACTACAACTGTAGTCCAACTTATTTCTTTCCATCTTCCTGTAAATAATTTTAATAATATGTATGATACAACACCAAATACTATACCATCAGAAATTGAATAAGCAAAAGGCATCATTATTATTGTTAAAAATGCAGGAATAGCTTCTGTATAATCTTCTAAATTTAACTCTTTTATATTTTCTATCATAAATAATCCAACTATAACTAAAACTGAAGCTGTTACTGCAGAAGTTATTACTCCAAATATTGGTGATAAAAACAATGATAAAAAGAACATAAATGCTGTAGATACCGCTGTTAATCCTGTTCTTCCACCTTCTGCTACACCTGAAGCACTTTCTACAAAAGTACTTACTGTACTAGTTCCAAGACATGCTCCCATTGTTGTTCCTATTGCATCTGCAAAAAGAGCCTTTTTAATATTTGGAACTTTTCCATCCTTATCAAGCATATTTGCTTTTGTTGCAACTCCAACTAAAGTTCCTATAGTATCAAACATATCCATAAATAATAAAGTAAATAATACTATTACCATATCCCATGAAAAAATATTATGTAATTCAAATTGCATAAATGTTGAGCTTATAGATGGTGGCATACTAAATATCTTATTTGGAAGCTCTATAACTCCCATTGGTATTCCAATTATAGCTGTTATTATCATTCCTAAGAATAATGCACCTTTAATATTTTTTGCAACTAATATTCCAGTAATAACAATTCCTATAATTGCTAAAAGTCCTGCACCTGAAGTTATATTTCCTAAAGAAACTATGGTTCCTCCATCAGCAGGATGAACAACTATGCCAGCTCCTTCTAAACCTAAAAGTGCTATAAATAATCCTATTCCTACAGAAATAGCTCTTTTAATATTAACTGGAATAGAATCAACTATTGCTTCTCTTATATTGAAAGCCGTTAATATTAAAAATATTAATCCTTCTAATAATACCGCTGTTAATGCAAATTGATAAGAATATCCCATAGATAAAACTACAGTATATGCAAAAAATGCATTTAATCCCATACCTGGTGCTAATGCAAATGGTAATTTTGCATATAATCCCATTACTAATGTTGCTATAATTGATGATAATGCAGTTGCTGTAAATATTGCACCTGCATCCATTCCTGCTGCAGATAAGATACTTGGATTAACAATTAATATGTAAGCCATGGTCATAAATGTTGTTATTCCTGCAATAAATTCCTGTTTTGTATTTGTACCATTTTCACTAAGCTTAAAATAATTATCTAAAAACTTATTCACTTTAATCACCTTTTTCTTATTTTTAATTACATAATAGTTAAATTTAAATATATTTAAATTTCCCTTAATTATCTAAGTAATTTGCTTAATAATCCCTAAATACTAATTACCTTATATATAATATCAAAAATTTTAAAAATTCCAATAGTTTTTACGAACATTTTTTTATTTTTTTTGAACTTTATTCACATTTTTTTATATTTCATATACTTTATATATTTAATGTTTTAATATAATTTATACCAATAAAATATTTTAATTTACATTTAGTATAAAAGTAGTATAATATTAATTATAATTGCAAATTATTATCATTTGACTTTAGGAGGACAAACAATGAAATTTAAATTAGCTAAAATACTATCTTTACTTTTAACAACCTCTTTATTACTTATAGGTTGTAATAAAGTTCAAGATACAAATAATATTAATAAAAATGAGGATAATACTTTAAATATAGTAACTTCTTTTTATCCTATATATATATCTACATTAAATATCGTTAAAGATATTCCAAATGTAAATCTTACAAATATGACAAAAGCTCAAACAGGTTGCTTACATGATTATCAGCTTACTCCCCAAGATTTAAAAATATTAGAAAATGCTGATATATTAGTTATAAACGGTGCTGGAATGGAATCTTTTTTAGAAGATATAATTTCTCAATATCCTAATATTAAAATAATTGATGCAAGTAAAGGTCTTAATCTTTTAGAAGATGATACTCATGACCACGATCACGATCATGACCACGATCACGACAATGAGCACGCCCATGACCACGATCACGAAAACGAGCACGATCATGACCATGAGCACGACCATGACCACGATCACGAAAACGAGCACGGTCATGACCATGAGCACGACCATGACCACGACCATGACCATGAATACAATGCTCATGTATGGGTAAGTGTTAGTGGAAATATTGATCAAGTTAAAAACATTGCATCTCAACTTGAAACTTTAAATCCAGAAAATAAGGATTTATATGAAGCAAATACAAATACTTATATTTCTAAACTTGAAAACTTAAAAGCTGAAATGCACTCAGAATTAGACAATTTACCAAATAGAGATATAATTACTTTCCATGAAGCATTTCCTTATTTTGCTCAAGAATTTAATTTAAATATAGTTGGTGTTATTGAAATAGAACCTGATTCTGAACCATCAGCTAAGGAAATTGAAAATATAATTTCAACTATAAAAGAGCATAATATAAAAGCTTTATTTACTGAACCACAATACTCATCTAGAGTTGCTCAAACTATAGCAAATGAAACTGGTGCTTCAGTTTATGAATTAGACCCTATTGTAACAGGTGATTCAAATTCAAATGCTTATGATGATTATATAAATAAAATGAAAGAAAATCTTAATGTTTTAAAAGAGGCGTTAAAATGATAAAAAAATCTAACTTTAACAAAAATAATACTTGTAATAATTTTTGTTGTACAAAAATTGAAAATTTCTCTGTTACCCTTGGTAACAATCAAATACTTAAAGATGTAAATCTCCACATTCACTGTGGAGAACTTACTTCTATTATTGGTCCTAATGGTGCAGGAAAAAGTACACTTTTAAAAGCTTTACTTGGTGAAGTTAAACATACTGGAAATCTTTCTTTTATAGGACAAAATGACAATACTTATCATCAACCTATAATTGGATATGTTCCTCAATATCTAACTTTTGATAAAAGTACCCCAATTAGCGTTCTTGATTTATTTGTTTGTTGTAAAAATTCTTTACCAGCTTGGATTAAGCCAAAGAAAAAAATACGTGAAGAAGTACTAGAAAGCTTAAACAGGGTTAAGGTTCCTTATTTAATAGATAGACAATTAGGTGCATTATCTGGTGGAGAACTTCAAAGAGTATTATTAGCTCTTGCTTTAGATCCTATTCCTAATATACTTTTGCTTGATGAACCTGTATCTGGAGTAGACCAAAATGGATTAGAATTATTTTATCAAATATTATTAGATATAAAGAAAAATTATGATTTATCTATTATTTTAGTTTCTCATGATTTAGATTTAGTTTATAAATATTCTGACCGTGTAGCACTTGTAAATGGTACAGTAGTTTGCTCAGGTACCCCAAAACAAGTATTTAACAACCCTGCTACACAAAAAATATTTGGCCTATCAATTAATAATTCAAATGAAAAATCATCTAAAACAGGAGGACTTTAAAAATGTTTGATACATTATATAATGCAATTGATTTAATTTTACCTTTTCAATGGCTTTCTCACACTTTTATGAAAAATGCCTTTATTGCTATTATAATAATTACTCCATTATTTGGATTATTAAGCACTATGGTTGTAAGCAATAAAATGTCTTTCTTTGCTGATTCATTAGGACATGGAGCATTTACTGGAATAGCAGTTGGTATATTATTAGGTGGAATTGATCCTATGTGGGGTGCTACTTTATTTTCAATTTGCTTTGCAATTGCAATAACAATAATTAAAAATAAAGGAACTTCATCTACAGATACAATAATAGGTGTTTTTTCATCAACATCAATTGCATTAGGACTTGTTCTTATGAGTTTTTCAAGTAGTTTAAGTAAATTTTCTTCTTATTTAGTAGGTGATTTACTTAGTATATCTCAAAATCAAATAATTTTATTAATTTTTGTTTTTATTGCTATAATTGTACTTTGGAGCTTAATATTTAATAAACTTCTTGTTACAAGTTTAAATACATCCCTAGCTAATAGCCGTGGTATGAATACTTTATTAATTGAAATCATCTTTACTTGTACTATTGCTGTTATTGTTACAATAACTATAAGATGGGTAGGTTTATTGATTATAAATTCACTTTTAGTATTACCTGCAGCTGCATCACGTAATATTTCAAGAAATATTCGTCAATATCACTTATTTTCAATTTTAATTGCTATTTTTTCTGGAATTGTTGGATTAATAATTTCTTATTACTTAAATACAGTTACAGGAGCAACTATTGTTCTTGTTGCATCAGTTATATTCTTTATAACTTTATTTATTAGACGTAAATTTTTATAATATTTTTATGGAGGTGTATTTATATTGAATAATGATTTTAATTTTAATGATCTCCTTAAATCAAATGATTTAAAGGTTACAAAGCATCGTCTTTCCATACTTGGAATAATAGCCCAAAGTAATTACCCATTAACTGCAGAAGAAATTTATTTAAAGCTTAAAGATAATGCTATATCCATTAATTTATCATCTATTTATAAAATACTTGATTCATTAAGCAGTAAAAATATTATATCTAAGTCCATATTAGGAGATGATAATAAAACTTCATATGAAATTACATCTTCTGAGCATATGCATCATTTAATTTGTAAACAATGTAAAGGGGTTTTCCCTTTAACAGATTGCCCACTTTGTATTTACGAAAAACATCTAAAAGAAGATATGGATTTTGATGTAACTGATCACAAGTTAGAAATATACGGTTACTGTAAAAGATGTAAAACAAAACCTAAGGATTAATCAATTTCCTTAGGCCTTTTTATTTCATTATTTATTTTTAATACTAACTTTATATATAGTTGTATGATTATATTCTTCACCAGCTTTTAATATTACATTAGAAAATCCTTTATGATTTAAACTATCTGGAAAATATTGAGTTTCAAGACATAATCCTTGTCTACTTCTATATTTAACTCCACCTTTTCCAATTTCATTTTCATTTAAAAAATTTCCTGTATAAAATTGTATCCCTGGCTTAGTTGTAAATACTTCAAGTACTCTTCCACTATTATCATCAACAACTTCTGCAGCCTTTTTTAAATTACCTGTATAATCATCTATTATCCAATTATGGTCATATCCATTTGCATTAATTAATTGATCATAATTTTTATTAATATCTCTTCCAACTTCCTTTAACTTTGTAAAATCTAACGGTGTTCCTATTATATTTCTTATTTCACCAGTTGGAATACTTTCCTTATCTGAAGCAGTTATATTTGTAGCATAAATTTTAACTTTATGATTTAATATATCTCCAGATGCATGGCCACTTAAATTAAAATATGAGTGATTCGTTAAATTTACAATAGTATCTTTATCACTTTTTGCAAAATATTTTATAATTAATTCATTTTCATTGCTTAACCTATATTCCACAACAACTTCTAAATTTCCTGGATAATTCTCCTCACCATCTTTGCTTAAATATGATAGCTTTAAATATTCTCCATCTTTATCTTTTAATATTTCAGAATCCCATACAACTCTATTAAAGCCTTTAATTCCTCCATGTAAATGATTATTACCATCATTTTTAGCTAAATCATATTTTATTCCATTTACTTCTATACAAGCTTTAGCAATTCTATTTGCATAACGTCCAATTATTGCACCAAAATATGTTGTAGTTATTTTATAATTTTCAAAATTATCATATCCTAATACAATATCATCTTTTTTGCCATCCTTATCCTTTGTTATAAAAGATAAAATTATACCTCCAAAATTCGTTATTTCAATTTTAGAATTTTCATTTTCTAAACTGTAAATATATATAGGTTTATTGTCAATTTCCTTCTCAATATTATTCTTTAATATCCCCATTTTTTCCTCCCATTTAAGTATATTTATAAAGTTAATTATATCATTCTTTATCCTTACTATAAACATTAACACAAAGATTTAATAAGTCTTCATCTTGCAATAATTTTTCTAATTGCTTTACAATATCATTAATATTACTCAATACTTCTAAATCAAAATTAATGCTACTATTTAAAAGATTATTAATATTTTTTTCAAAATCTTTAGGAACCTTTTTGCAATTTTTTTCTATAATACTCATTAATCTTTTTTCTCCTGGATGAGGAAATTCATTTATTGCAAAAATTATATCAAAATAACTATCTAAGAAAGCTGATACCCTATTATGCATATTTACTATATCATTCCTTTTTATAGCCTTATCTATTTGATTATAATATGATGAAAACCTTTCATTAAGAATAGGATAATTTTTTTTAATTATATTTTCCTTCAACTTTTTAGGATATGGAACATTATATTTTTCTTGAAGATCTTCAAACTTATTATCCTTATCATATACTATTATTGAATTTATTACATTGTTCCAAAAGCAAGTACTATATCCTACGGATGCATTACACTCTTCCACAACATATTTTAATTTTTGTTCTAACCAATAATATTCAAAATATGCTATATCCACTTGTATTGATGAATTTCTAATAATAAACTCATCAGATGGTCCCCAAAATGTATTATTTATCTCTATTAAATCTGAAAATTTTCTTGCAATACTTTCTCTTTCCTCTATTGCTATTTCCTTATCTACAATAATATCTATATCTATATCTGAAAAATTATCTTTTCTTGCACTTGCACATGATCCTGCTAATGTTATAGCTACTACTTCATCTAATCTTTTAAATTCATTAACTAGTTGATATACAATCATGTTCATTCCCATAAATTTTCACTCCTTTTTTATTTACATAATATATAAAATGCACCTATATGATTAATCATCTAGCTGCATTCTATATAATGTATTATTATACTTTTAAAAATAGTATATTATTTTATTAATATCTTAATAGATTTTTTATAAACATTTACCTTATTTCCTTCAACCTTTTCTATTATTGAGGTTCCTGCAATCTCCTCATTAACTAATACACTCCAATTATCATTATCTATAAAAACATCAATATCTTCATCATTTGCATTTATTATAACTGCAATTTTATTGCACTTGCTATCTATATTCTTTGAATCAATAATATATGCTACAACATTATTTTCTTTAAAATTTTTATCTATTTCTAAAAACTTAATATTTCTTTGTATTTCTTCATTTGTATCCATTCTAAATGCTTTATAATTTTTTCTTAATGAAATTAATCCTTTATAATATTCACATAAATCCTTATACTTAATTTTTCTATCCCAACAAATCTTGTTTACTTCATCAGGAGATTCAAAACTATTTTCAACTAAATTTCCATTTTTATCAACTTTAGTTCTTGCCATTTCTTCCCCAGCATGTATAAAACTTATTCCTTGTGAAGTTAATATTATTCCTGCTATTAATTTATTCATAGCAATCAACTCCTCTTCCCTACAATTTACTGTTGAAAGTTTAAGCTTGTCCCAAAGTGTGTAATTGTCATGAGCAGAAGCATAATTTACAGTTTGATATGGTTCATTAGCCCAAAATTCTTCTGAATAAATTATATTATTTTTATTTACACCTTCATGTGATGTTGAAGCAACTACTGCAAATTTAATTGTTTCTTCAAGCCCATCTCTTCCATTTACAAATCCAGCTTCCTCTTCATAAAATACATGTCCTTTAACTCCATCTCTACAATCATCACTAAAAGCTGCTATTTGTAATTTATCAAACTTATGTGTATTTTTCTTTAATGCTGCTAACTCCTCTTTTAAAGGACTTTTGCCACCTATCCAGCCTTCTCCATATATAATTATAGATTCATCAATTTTATTTAGTTCATTTCTAATAAGCTTCATAGTTTCAATATCATGTATTCCCATTAAATCAAATCTAAATCCATCTATGTGATATTCCTTTGCCCAATAAATAACTGAATCAATCATATATCTTCTAAACATATATCTTTCTGAAGCAGTTTCATTACCACATGCAGATGCATCACTGTATTCATTATTTTCATCTTGTCTATAATAATATCCTGGAACTGCTTTATTTAAACATGATTCTAAATTATAAGTATGATTATAAACAACATCCATTACAACTCTTATTCCAGCTTCATGCAATGCTTTAACCATTTCCTTAAACTCTTTTATTCTAACATTCCCCAAATAAGGATTAGTTGAATATGAACCTTCTGGAACATTATAATTTTTAGGATCATATCCCCAATTAAATTGAGGTTGATCTAATTTTGTTTCATCTACAGAACCATAATCAAATGCAGGTAATAAATGTATATGTGTAAATCCCATATCCTTTATATGATTTACTACCGTTTTAACATTTGTTCCTGGAATGCATGAATCTAAAATAGTTAATGCTTTAAATTTTCCTTTATATTCATCTTTTATCCCTGAGCTTTCATCAATTGATAAATCTCTTATATGCACTTCATAAATTATTGAATCAGTTGCTGATTTTAATTTTGGCTTAATATCATTTTCCCATCCATTAGGATTTGTTATACTTAAGTCAATAATCATCCCCCTATTTCCATTAACTCCAACAGCCTTTGCATATGGATCTACAACTTCATTTATTTCACCATTTACATTAACTAAATAATTATAATAATATCCATTAAAATTACCACTTAATTCAATTTCCCAAGTTCCCTTTACCCCTTTATTCATTGTATAAATATCTGTAGGTTTACAGTTATATTCATACCCATTATTTCCATAAAGAACTAATTGAACTTCTTTTGCTGTTGGTGCCCATAATATAAACTTACAATTATCCTTAGAATAAATTACCCCTAAATTTCCATTATAACCATATTTTTTATCAAACTCATCATTAAATTTCATCTCATTACCCACTTCTTTCTTTTATCTAAATTAATCACCTAATTTTCGGAAACGTTTCCTTGTGATATATTAATTTTATACTATCTTTATATTTTTATCTACAATAAATTCTTTATTTTATATATAAAGTTATTTGCATAAAAATTTAACTGCAAATAACTTTATCTTATTTAATCTAATATATCACTATTTTCTTAATCATTTTCACCTTTACTTGTGATATTTTTATAATCATTTTTCCATTCTCCAGTTTTATACTTTGAAAGTGATTCTCTTAGAGCATCATAGTCAAAAGTACTTTCATCTGGTTCTATATCATTAAATATAAAGTCATGTAAAACCTTTGTATTTTGTTCCTTATCCATTATAAATACCCAACCTACTTCTCCGCCATAATCCATATCATCTGATAATTCTGTAAGAGGTATGTGTATTTGCTTTGTTTCTAAGCTAGGAAATTTATAAATTGTATAAGCCATATTTAATGCATCTAATGGTTCTATATTTGTGCTTATATTATCTAACATACTATTTAAAATACCAAAGTATTTTGTTGGCTTTGTCTCTCTTAGTTTTTCTGCAACTTTAAATAATACTTCCCTTTGTCTTTCTGTTCTTTCAAATTCATCACCTACGCCTTTTCTTATTCTTGCATAAGATAATGCTTGTTTTCCATTTAATAATTGTAATCCTGATTTTGTGACAGGATAATCATTACCGCCTGTAGATTCACCTATATATTTATTTAATTCGTTTAACTGATAATTCTTTACATTTACTTCAACTCCACCAATTTGATCAATTATAGCTTCAAATCCCCAGAAATTTATTATTACATACTTATCAATACTTATCTTATATGTTTCTTGTATAGTATCTCTTAATAAATCTATTCCTCCAAATGCCATTGCTGCATTTAACTTTTGTGCCCCATGACCATCAATATTAACTAAAGTATCTCTAAATAGGGATGTTAATCTTACTTCTTTATTATTATTATCCAATGTTGCAATTATAATAGAATCTGCTCTTGCTCTTTCATCTACATCTCTTCCATCTGTACCAACTAATAATACATTTGTAATTCCATTAACTTCTTTATAATTAACTTCATCATCATCCTTTTTTTTATTTTCATATTCTATTGTTTGGAATTGAATATTTTCATTTTTAGTATATATCTTATTTCTTACATATATATAATAGGCTACACATGTACCAATTACACATAATATTAATAAAGTTGAAATAGAAAAAATTATACTTCTCTTTTTTAAAGACTTTTTCTTACTCCTTTTTTCCTTATTTTTATTCACCTATTCTGCCCCCTATTATTAAACTATATTTACTTTATACATTTTACCATATTTTCCACCAACTTTGTTAAATATTTGTTATTTTGTTATTTTTTATTTTTCCTTATTTTTTAAAATATTATACTAAAATAAAATTTAAAAATTTATATATAATTCCAATGATTCAATAATCATTTATATAAAAAAAAACTGTAAGAAAAATTCTTACAGTTTTAAAAAAATTAATTACTTTCTGTTGTTTTGTTGAGCTTTTCTTGCTCTTCTGCAATCAGCACATCTTACTGGTTCGTTATCGAATCCTTTTTCTTTGTAGAATGCTTGTTCACCTTCTGTGAATAAAAATTCTTTTTCGCAATCTCTGCATACGATAGTCTTATCTGCCATTATAAATTCCTCCATTTTCTTAAGATTTATCATGGTTTAATAATATATCTCTTAAAAATAAGGAGAAATTTTATTAATCTACTTTAAATCTTTTAATCGTCAAAATTTGACTTCTTATTTATTATAACATAAATATTTTTATTTTCAATACCCACAAAGTAAAATTATACATTTTAATCTTTTTTTGCTACTTTTATATTAATAATTATTATCTAAGATTACCTCTCCATCAATAAAAACTTTCTCCCATTGCTCTACATATTTTCCACTACACCATTCTGCCATTACAACTTCTTCATTTTCATTAATAGGTATCATTTCTAAAGGTTCTGCAATAATATTACCATCTTCTATTTTATAAATTGATATATATTCATTAAATTGAATTAATGCAATTTTATATAAAGGTGATATAAAAACATCTTTAAATATTCCAAGTTCATTTTTTAAATCTTTCCATGAAATATACATTAAATTATAATTGATAAACCTTTTATCCGGTAGTATATCTAAATTAACCTCTTCTCCTTCTTCATTCATATTCTTAGGTAATATCTTACTTACAAATCTCCATTTTCCTAATTCCCTCTTAATAGCTATATTGTTATAATCAATATTTTCAATATTTAATCCTTCTTTTTCTTCTATGGATAAACTATTTATTTTATTTTTTAATTCATTAATATACTTTATTTTTTCACTTTCATTAAATACTTCATTTATTTGTAATCCATTATCTATATTCACATTACTTACTGGCAATATCTTATATATTGGATAATTTCCCTTAAATTCATTTCCTATATATTCTTTTATTGCTATATAATCATTTCCAACAAAAAGTATGCTTTTATATATATTAGTAGTATTTTCATCCTTTATACTTTTCTCTTTTTTATCATTTTCATCATATAAAGAAACTTGAAATTCATCACTATTAAAACCATTGCTACTATCTTGATAAACACTTAAGTTCCATATTCCGGTCAATCTTGGAAAAATTATATTATCTTTTGCATATATATATCCTAACTTATAATTATTATATGATACCCAAAGTGTTCTATATTTTTCAATGCTATAAGTACCATCATCATTTTCTTCCCTAGGAGTTTTAAGTCCTATCATAACTCCCTCTGAAAAGTCATAATAATTATTAAATTCATCTTCTTTTTCTTCATTATCATCATTTTCAAATACAACATCATTTGAAACCCTAATTAACTTTAATAAATATACATCATATATAAAAATCATTTCATCATTTGAATTTAAAAAAAATTCACCTATTATTTTGTTGTTATCTCTTATTGATATTAAATCTACTGTTTCTCTTCCATCCATATACTTATCCATAGTTAATTTTTTTTCATAAGATAATGTATAATCGCTTTTAACAGCTCTTAATTTATAATTTATTTTTTGCTTTTTGTTATCAAATATTTTTAATTCATTATTTCCTAATTTTATTTCTTTATTTATGATATTATTAATATTTCCATTATCAATATCATCACTTAATATTTCCACTGAATTAACCTTCCAAACTCCAGTAAAATTAAAAGTATTCATTACATCCACTTTCTCTTTTTCACAACTTATAAACATTGATGTAAATATTAAACTAATTATTATAAATTTTATTTTAAACTTCATCTTATTCCCTTTCTTATACTAAAGGAATTTCAATTATTACTTTTGTTCCTTCATTTTCCTTACTAAAAATTTCAAAACTACCACCATGAAGCATAATTATTTCATCTGAAATTGATAACCCAATTCCATTTTTAGATTTACTATTTTTACCTTTATAAAATTTATCTTTAACTCTTGGTAAATCCTCTTTTTTAATACCAACTCCATTATCCTCAATTATCAATTTTAAAATATTTTCATTTCTATTTGCATTAATATTTATTCTTCCATTTTTTTCAGTAAACTTAAATGAATTATCTATAACATTATTTAATACTTGCTTCAACCTATTTTCATCAAATATTCCAACTCCAATATCCCCTTGGATATTAACAGTAAACTTTTTTCCTTCTTCAATAGCCCTTATCTTCCAGTTGTTTTCAATAAATTCAAGTAAAACTTTTATATCACATTTATTTTTATTTAAAGTTACCACTCCATTTATTAATTTAGAAAAATCTAATAATTCTTCTACCATTTGTGCTAACCGTTCACTTTCCTTTTCTATAATATTAAGACCAAGTTCAAGGGTATCAGTATCACTGTAATCATACTTTAATGTTATTGCCCATCCCTTAATAGCAGTTAATGGTGTTCTTAATTCATGTGAAACCGAAGAAATAAATTCATTTTTTAACTTTTCACGCTTTTCAATTTCACTTCCCATATAATTTAATGTATTTGACAATTGAGCTATTTCAATATTATCTGTAAAATTGCTTCTTATTTCTAAATTTCCATCAGCCATTTCCTTTGCTACTCTGGTTATCTTTTTTATTGGATTTACTATATCCATAGCTACAATTAAACTCATTATTATTCCTAATACTATAACAATAAAAGATACAAATAATATTAAAATAGCAAATGAATCTAATACTTTATGTACTTCTTGTAATGAAAATATAATTCTTATAATTCCAATCATCTCATTTTCATCAATTTTTGAGTTAACCCCTTTTGAAATTACCATTACTTTTTCATTATAAGAATCTATATATCCACTCCAAACTCCTATTTCCCCATTTTTAGCTTTTATTATATCTGGAGTACTTAAAAGTTTATTATCACGTATTCCATAAGAATCCATTAATAAGTTTCCATTTGAATCTAAAACCTCTATTTGTTCTTCTTTAGCATTCCATAAAACATCAGCATTATCATATATATTTTCCATTAATTTTTTATTTGAAAAATATTTTTGATAAAAATTAATAGAAGACTCTAATTCATTAATTAACGAATTTTGAGTACTTTTATAGTAATATCCTTTAAGACATAAAATTGTAAGTATATCTAATATAGTGATAGTTGATATTATTACTATTAGAAAGTTTTTTAATAGCTTACTCCTTATACTCTTCAATTTAATCATCTCTCCATCTATATCCAAATCCCCATATTGTTTCAATAAATTTTTCATTTAATGACGAACATTCTATTTTGCTTCTTAATCTTCTTATATTAACATCAACAATTTTAGGATCACCAATATAATCTTCCCCCCAAACTAAATCCATTAATTCATCCCTAGAAAATGCTTTATTAGGATTTTCAATAAATAGCTTTATTATTGAATACTCTTTAGGTGTTAAATCTATTTCTTTATTATTTTTAAATATCCTTTTTGCATAAATATCTAATTTAAATTTGCCTTGAATTATCCCTTTCTTTTCTTCATAATCACTAATTCTTCTTAATAATGCTTTTATCCTTAATAAAAGTTCCATTGGATTAAATGGCTTTATAATATAATCATCAGCTCCATATTCTAATCCCATTATTTTATCCAAATCTTGACTTTTAGCTGTAAGCATAATTATTCCAACTTTTTCATCTTCATTTCTAATAATTTTACAAACCTTAAATCCATCTATTCCTGGTAACATAACATCTAATATTATAATTGCTGGTTTTTCCTTTAAAGCTAATTTTACCCCTAACTCACCATTATCAGCCTCAATTACTTCATATCCATTTCTTTTTAAATTTATTTTTAAAAATCCTCTTATACTTTCTTCATCTTCAATTATTAGTATCTTCTTCATTACTAGTCCTCAAACTTCCAAATTAATTATTATACTTTATTTATAATTTCAAATTTATACAAATAAAATACTGGATAAATATTGTATTTACCCAGCATTTACACTCATTATTTTAATGTTCTAAATTCATAACCTAATGATTTTAAATAATCAATACTTTGTTGTAAAGATTCTGCTGTTGTTACTTTTGCATCTGTATCATGCATTAAAATAACTAATACATCATCATTTCCTGCTAAATCAGTCACTGTTTCTTTTAACCTATTAATTAACTGTTCCACAGTTCTTCCATTACTTTCAGCATCTCCATTTAATACATTCCAATCTATATAAGTATATCCATCTTGTTCAAGAACCTTATCCAAATCTCCTGTTTTCCATGACATATGCCCACCTGGAAATCTAATTACCTTTGTACTAAAGCTATCTCCCAAAACTGATTTCATAACATTTTCTGACTTTTCCATATCATTTATAAATACTGTAGTATCTGCCACTCTTCCTGGATATAATATACTATAATCATGACAATAACCATGATTTCCTATTGCATGGCCTTCTTTTACCATTTCTTTTAATAACTCTTTTTGAGTATCACTTTTTTCAACATTGCTTCCTAATACAAAAAATGTAGCTTTAATATTATTCTTTCTAAGCGTTTCTAATATTTTAGGCGTTGTTTCAACAGATGGGCCATCATCAAATGTAAGATATGCAATCTTTTTTCCATCTTCCCTTAAATAACTCCACTTATTTAGCATATTTTCTATATCTCTAGCATTATCTGCATTTATATCATTTTCATAACTAGTATATATTACACTATCAGTTTCTTGTTCATTATCACTTTCTTTTTCATTACTTTCCATAAGGAAACCAACTCTGTCACTTCCGAGATTTTCATACATCCAGATAGCAGTTTCATTTACTATACTGACTGTCTTTTTGTATGCTCTTAAAACTTTTTTCATAATCCAACTCCTTTGCATATAAAAAATCCCTGACAGCCATAAAAGCTGTCAGGGACGAATCAACGCGGTGCCACCCTTATTCACAAGATTCAAAGTGTATTCTATACATTGGCATCCGTTCTGATGTCTGTATAAAAAAAAGACATATCCAAACTGGATATGCCACCGTTTACAAAAACAAATCTTGTCTCATTCCGATACTTAATACCTGCCGGTATATAATATCTTTCCCCTGTAACGTGAGGCCACGTCGTAAGCTACTTATAAATTCACCTACGCATCTCCCAAACCCATTCCATAAAGCCTTCCATATCAGTTCACACCTGCTCTGACTCTCTGTGATGTACGTGCTAAATGTACTATTTTGTTCAACGACTTTTTCTATTTATTTAACTTGTGACTGATTGTAACACCAAAAAATTTTAATGTCAATGTTTTTTTACAATTCTTCCATGAGTTCTGGAAGATTTTTTATATCATCTATTTTCGCAATATATTTATCACTGCTTACATTTCCAAAACCATAAGCTACATAAATAAACGGAATTCCCGCATAATCCGCCGATTCAGCATCACCTGATGTATCTCCTGCATACACAGGGTTACAAAGATTATTTCTTTTTATAAGAATCTTATTACTCTCGCCCTTGCATGTTCTCGTCCTTCCCCAGCACTCAGTATCATCAAAATACTTTGCAAGCCTGTGAGCCTTTAAAAAAGCTTCGATATAGCCGTCCTGACAGTTGCTCACTATAAACAGCCTGTATTTTTTTGATAATAATGATAATACATTTTCAAGTCCGTCAAAAAGCCTCGCACCATGTTCTGAAAGATATTCATTTTCATACGCACACAATTCATCCATAATCGCAGTCTGTACTTCTTTTGATTCCAACGGAAAAAGTTTAGCTGCAATATCATACATTGGAAGTCCCATACATTCACCAAGTTCATTTATTGTAACTGGTGGTCTTTTTATCTCAGCATGTCTTTTTAATACAACATTCCATGACTCGCAGATTGGCACTGTTGAATCCCACAATGTTCCGTCAAGGTCAAATATTATTGAATCAAACATTTTCAAGTTCCTCCAAAAGCTTTTCAAGCTGTTCTTCCTGTGTTATGTCATAAACTATCGAAAAACAATCTTTTGCAAGTCGATAATCCTGACTTTCCATCATTATCTGTCCGACACGGTATATTACACCTATAGTATCTGATGATGGTCCCGGCTCAATTCCTTCATCATCAAACATTTTCTGCATTTCTTTAACAGAAAGCTTAGGTGTCTCCTGATTTAAAGCCTGTTCAATATAAGAAAGTTCTGCATCTGCATTATCTGTTTTGTAATAAATATTGCTATATATATAACAGGCTCTTGCCACTTCCGGCTTGTATGCAGAAAGATAATAAAATCCCATATTTCTGTAATATCTGGCCATTGTTGCTCTTGTGCAGCAAAGCCTGTACGCCTCTTTTGTTGCTATCATATATCTTTTTAACATATTAAGATACTTGTAACATTCCGCAAGTCCAAGAATTGCATCCAAATCTACGGGATTCCAGCATATTGCGTTGCTGTATGCTTCAATACCTGCTTTATAACGCCCGCTTTTCACACACAAATCGCCATAGGACCTGTAATATTCACCATATGGAAGTTCACTTAGTACCACATCGCAATCAGGTTTGAAATAAAATGCATATATATAATATTCCATAACATGATTAAGGCTCATATATATATGTTCACAATTATCCTGTGGTTCGCTGATGCTTATATTTCCTCTTGCATCTATAGAACCAGCTCGTCTTACTTTCACCTGTTCTTCTATTGATTTAAGAAGTTCTTCAAGCATATGCATTGCTTTATCTGCTTCTTCATTTTTTACAAGTTCTTTAAATTTCTCAAAATATTTTTTTAATTCTTCCGGATTATTTATATTCACGATGACCCCTTTTTATATTTTTAATATTTTTTATAGTTGCTGTTAATACAGCTGATGTCCTCGCTGCGATATGAAGTGTTCTGTTGTCTGTAACGCTTACACTTTCATCATCCGCCGAACATATTTTCACATTCCATGATGATGATTCAGAAATTTTTGGAAGTGCAAGTTCATGTGCTTCCCAATGCATGTTGTATGCAATATATATAAGCTCAAATTCATCATCTTTTCCTGCATTTGTCTTACAATCTGAATATTTTGTACAATACATTATTCCAATATGCCTGTTATAATTTTCTGTAACCTGATACCATGCACCGCTTCCATGATAAGAAATATCAGGGTAACCGCATGAAAGTGAATCAGAGGCAAGCAGCTTGTCTTTCATATGAAGGATATTATATTTTTTCCTGAATGAAATAAGTTTCTTTACAAATTC